>Ga0102944_1000007_pt1 | contig 195094 bp, 168 predicted proteins | sample SalPonD_shore_MG_FD_78172 | JGI IMG/M metagenome (GOLD analysis project Ga0102944, IMG submission 78172) | Salt pond soil microbial communities from South San Francisco under conditions of wetland restoration - Salt Pond MetaG... | ecosystem: Environmental > Aquatic > Marine > Intertidal zone... | reverse complement strand
GCACCGAGACCCGCTTCAGCATGCTCTGGCGCAGCCACCCGGAGGCGGCCGAGCAGTTCCTGAAGGAGTCTCAGGCCGAGGTCGAAGCCCGGTATCATCACTACAAGCAGTTGGCCGACCTACCGTGGGACGAGGAGTCCTCGCCTGCGCCCGCCGAAGGTGTGAACGAACAACCACCGCCACCCGCGCATGAAGAAGAGGAGCGCTGAGCATGGCCGACCTGAGTACGCGCTATCTGGGCCTGGAGCTCGAGCACCCGCTGGTCCCGTCGGCCTCGCCGCTGTCGCGCGATCTGGATACGGCCAAACGCCTGGAGGATTCCGGTGCCTCCGCGCTGGTGATGTACTCGCTGTTCGAGGAGGAAGTCCGGCACGAAGAACAGAAGATGCTGCGCTTCATGCACGAACAGGATATCGGCCACGCCGAGGCCGAGACCTATCTGCCCATGCTGGACACCTACGCGAGCGAGCTCGACGATTACCTCGAGCAACTGGCCGCGTTGAAGTCGTCGCTGAATATTCCGGTCATTGCCAGTCTCAATGGCATTTCGCTCGACGGGTGGATCGAACACGGCAAGCTGTTGCAGGAGGCGGGCGCTGACGCATTGGAGCTCAACGTGTATTACGTGGCCGCCGATGCCGAGGAGTCGAGTGCCGAGGTCGAGGGCCGCTACGTCCAGCTTCTGCGCGAGCTCAAGCACCATGTCACGCTGCCGATTACCATGAAGCTCTCGCCGCAGTTTTCGTCCGTGACCCACATGGTCAAGCTGCTCGAGTCTGCCGGCGCGGACGGCGTCGCCCTGTTCAACCGTTTCTATCAACCCAACATCGATCTCGATACGTTGGAGGTCAGTCCCACTTTGGAGTTGTCCAGCTCGGCCGAGTCGCTGCTGCGCATCCGTTGGGTAGCGATCCTGTACGGTCAGGTGAATTTGTCCCTGGCGGTGACCGGGGGCATGCATACGGTGGAGGACGTGCTCAAGGCACTGCTGGCCGGTGCGGACGTCACGCATTTGTGCAGCGCGCTGCTGCTGCACGGACCGCATCGCCTGACCGAGATCCGCGACGCCTTGCACGCCTGGCTCGCGGATCATGAATACGAGTCCGTACAGCAGCTCAAGGGCAGCGTCAGCCGCCGCTACGCCATCGACCCGGTGGCCTTCGAGCGCGCCAACTATATCAACGTGCTCGACACCTATACCGCGGCGCGCGGCGTGCGCCGGTGACCGGCGGTGCAAACCGGCCCGGCCGCACTGCGTTGGGCCCGTGTGCTAATCTGGCGGCGTGAATATCCGCATCGACCCTGAACTCGAACATCCCTGGTCCGTCAGCCCGCGCGAGGCGATCGCCATCCAGGAGCGTTTGCGCGGGTACGTCAAGTGCAGCGACCGCCTTGGGACGATTCGTCGAGTGGCGGGCGTCGATGTCGGCTTCGAGGCGCGCAATACCGTCACGCGCGCGGCGGTTGCGGTGCTGCGCTTCCCCGAGCTCGAGCTCGTCGATTATTCCGTGGCACGCGAGCCCACGCGTTTTCCGTATGTCCCGGGTTTGTTGTCTTTTCGGGAAATTCCGACGGTGCTGGCGGCGCTGCGCGGCTTGCGCCGAGCGCCGGACCTCATCCTGTGCGACGGTCAGGGTATTGCCCATCCGCGGCGGCTCGGTATCGCCAGCCACCTGGGGGTGTTGATCGACTGTCCCACCATCGGTGTCGGCAAGTCGCGGCTGATCGGCGAGCATGCGGCGGTGCCGACACAGCGCGGGCAATGGATCGAGCTGCGCGACCGCGGCGAGGTGGTCGGGGCGGTCCTGCGCAGCCGTGCGGGCGTCAAACCGCTCTTTGTTTCGCCGGGCCATCGCATCGGGCTGCGCAGTGCCGTGGATTACGTCATGGCCTGCACCGGGCGCTACCGCCTGCCCGAGACCACGCGCTGGGCTCATCGCCTGGCGTCGGGTAAGGACGAGGAGATCGCGGCGGCTTTGCGCCGCGCCGGCGTCAAGCGAGAATGGAAGGGCTGATCGGTTCGAACGAGGCAGAAGGCAGCCAACGCTGCGGGGCATCGGGTTAACGCCGGTCTGTCAGACGTGCATGCTCATAATACGCGCCTTGGCGCGCGAGTAGTCCTGTTCCTGCAGCGCGCCCTCGTCGACGAGGCGGCGGATCTCCTTGAGCTCGATGGCCAGCATTTGTTTCTTGTCGATCTTGAGCTGCTGGCTGGCGCCGAGGATGCGGGCCTTGACCTCGTCGACGAAGGCTTTGAATTCGTCGCGCTCGGGTTTGTTGTACAGCAGATTGATCAGGGGCACTCCGCCGTAGCGGCTGCGAAATTCGAGCACGTTGGGCGAGCGGAACAGGAACATCACCAGACAGGCCAGCGTCAGCAGCACGAACAGGACGATGAAGGGCATCACGCGGCCGATGAGATTGAGCTCGGCGTGATGGACCGAATAGGCGATGAAGGCCACCGAGCCGATGGCGAAATACACCACGCCCAGCAGCCAGCGCCAGGCCACCATCCGATGGCGCACCGGCCAGGGTTCCATCATCGATAGATTGAGGTGGTATTTGGTTTCGCCGAGCAGATTGCGGCCGCTGACCTTGAGATACTTGTCGTTGTATATCTCGAAGGTGCGCTCGTCGCCGATGGCCTTGTTTTGCTGATGCAGGATGCTGTTGACGATCTTGGACATAGCGTTCGGGTGCCGGGGCTCAAAGCTGCCGCCTGTTGTCGTTATAATCGGCCGGCCGCCCTGGTTTCGAGATGGCTCGTGTCATGACCCGCGGCGCCGCCCGCCCATGTTAACGTAACCGCCGGGCGAGTCAATTTGCCCGTATCTCAGTTCAGGTGCGGCGGCGGGAGGAGCGAGGTCGTGGAGGAACGGGCCGGACGTTTGCGAATCAAGGGCTTGAGCAAGGCCTTTACCGAGGCCGGGCGTCGACACCCCGTCCTGCACGCCCTCGACCTGGCAGTCCGGGCCGGCGAGACGCTGGCGCTGGTCGGGCGCAGCGGCAGCGGCAAGACGACCCTGCTCAATCTCATCAGCGGCATCGAGCTGCCCGATTCGGGCGAGGTCTGGGTCGGCGATACCTGCCTCAGCGCCCTGAACGAGCGCGAGCGCACCCTGTTTCGCCGCCATCACCTGGGCTTCGTGTTCCAGTTCTTCAATCTCATCCCTACCCTGACCGTCCTGGAGAATGTCCTGCTGCCGTTGGAGCTCAGCGGGCGAATCGAGGCCCGCCGCCGCCGTGCCCTGGATCTGTTGGAGGAGGTAGGTCTGGCCGAACGCCGGGACAGCTACCCCGATCGCCTCTCGGGGGGCGAGCAGCAGCGGGTGGCCGTGGTCCGGGCCATCGTGCATGAGCCGCTGCTGCTGCTCGCCGACGAGCCCACCGGCAACCTAGACGAGGAAAGCGGCCAAACGGTGCTGGCCCTGTTTCGCAACCTGGTGCAACGGACGGATACGACAATGGTCATGGTGACCCATAGCCGTGAGGTGGCCAGCCTGGCCGACCGCGTCTATCGCATGCGCGACGGACGGGTCTCGGCGCAGGAGGAGGAGTCGGGCTGATGCGCCCGAGTCAAGGCGGTTTGCTCGGGCGGGCGGGGCGGCGCTATCTCCTACGCCACCCCTGGCTCCTGGTCCTGTCCGTGCTGGGGGTAGCGCTCGGCGTAGCCGTGGTCGTCGCCGTGGACCTGGCCAACACCAGCGCCATGCACGCCTTCGAGTCCGCCAGCCGTGCGTTGACCGGGCGCGCCACTGACCGCATCGTCGGCGGTCCGCGCGGCGTGGACCAGAGCATCTACCGTCGCCTGCGTCTGGCGCCGGACATGGTGCCCATCGCCCCGGTCATCGAGGGGCACGTGACAGTGGTCGGCCCACACGGCAAGAACGGCCGCGTACTGCGCGTACTGGGCATCGATCCTCTGGCGGAGGCCCCGTTTCGCGGTTACGGCGCCCTGGACAGGCCGGGGGGAATCGGCGGCGTGGATTGGGCACGTTTCCTCACCCAGCCCGGCGCCGCCCTGGCATTGGCGGCCACCCAGCGCGGGTTTCGCCGCGACATTGCCGACGATACCGGCGAGTCCGCCTCGGGCGACGGGGTGATGCACGTGCGGGTGCGTGCCGGCGGCATCCAGCACACGCTGACGTTCATCGGCCAGCTTCGTCCCTCCGACGCCTTGGCACGGAGGGCCTTGCGCGACGTGGTGGTCGTGGACATCGCCACCGCCCAGGAACTGCTGGGTCTCGAGGGGCGGCTCAGTCATATCGACCTGATCCTGCCCGGCGCCGATGGACCGGCCGGCGCTCGAGCCGCAGCGCTTGCGAGATTGCGCATGCCTTTCGGAGGCCGCTTGCCAGCGGGGCTGGCCATCGTCCCGGCCCAGGCACGGGCCTCGGCGCTTACCCAGATGACCCGGGCCTTCCGGCTCAATCTGACCGCCTTGAGCCTGCTCGCGTTGGTGGTCGGCGGCTTTTTGATCTACAACGCGATGACCTTCGCCGTACTGCAGCGCCGTACCCTGTTCGGGACCCTCCGCGCCCTGGGAGTGAGCCGGCGCGAGCTTTATGCCCAGGTCCTGATCGAGGCGGCGATCATTGGATTGTGCGGCACGGTGATTGGTCTGCTTCTCGGGGTCGCCCTCGGCCAGGGTCTGCTGCACCTGGTGACCCGCACCATCAACGATCTGTACTTTGAGCTTTCGGTGCAGGGCTTGCGCCTGTCCGCCGCGGCGCTGGCCAAGGGGCTCGCGCTGGGGCTCGGTGCAACGCTGCTTGCGGCCTGGGTACCTGCGTTGGAGGCCGCGCGCACGGCGCCGCGCGCGGTGATGAACCGTTCGGCGCTGGAGGCGCGGGTGCGCCACCTGCTCCCCTATGCCACGGGCCTGGGGCTGCTGCTGTTGGCGCTGGCCGGTGCGTTGTTGACGTGGCCCACGCGCAACCTGCTGATCGCCTTTGGGGGGCTCTTCGCGATTATCGCCGGCTTTGCACTGCTCGTGCCGCTGCTCACGCTCGTCTTGAGCCGCGTGGTGCGCGCCCCGCTGGGTTGGCTGCTGGGCATCCTCGGGCGTATGGCTGCGCGGGGCGTGGCGGTCTCGCTCTCGCGCACAGGCGTCGCCATCGCGGCCTTGAGCGTGGCGGTTGCTACGACCGTCGGCGTGGGCATCATGATCGACAGTTTCCGCCACACGGTGGCGGTCTGGCTGGAGGGTTATCTGCGCGCCGATGTCTTCATCTCGCCGCCCGGCACCAGCCGCGGCGCCAGTCGCGCCACGCTCGACCGGCGTCTGGTCGCCCGTTTCTCGGACGTGCCGGGCGTCCGGTACGTCAGCGTCGGTCGGCGCGTGGACATCGAATCCGATCGCGGCATCACACAGTTGTTCGTACTCGGCATTCCGCGCGGCAGCTTCTCGGCCTTCCGGCTAAAGAGCGGCGATCCGGCGGCGGCCAGGCGCGCCTACTTCGAGGGCGAGGGCGTGCTGGTCACCGAGCCCTATGCCTACCGCCATCACCTTGGCGTGGGAGACACGGTGCGCCTGCGCACGGACCGGGGCCCGCACGCCTTTCGCGTGGTCGGCGTCTATTACGACTATGGCTCGCCGGACGGTTACGTGACCATGAGCCGGCGCACCTACGAGCGCTACTGGCGCGACCGCGGCATCACCTCGCTGGGAATCTATGCGGACAAGGGCGCCGATATCGCCGCGCTGATCGAGCGGCTGCGCCGGCGCGCGGCGGGAATCCAGTCGCTCGAGTACCATTCCAACCGCGGGCTGCGCGAGGCCTCGCTCGAGATATTCGACCGCACCTTCGCCGTGACCGGGGTGCTGCGCCTGCTGGCGATCGTGGTCGCCTTCATCGGGATCCTCAGCGCCTTGCTCGCGATTCAGCTCGAACGTGCCCGCGAGCTGGCGGTCCTGCGAGCCAACGGCCTGACCCCGGGTCAGGTCTGGGGACTGGTGACCGGTGAGACGGGCCTGATGGGCCTCATCGCCGGTGTGCTGTCCCTGCCGCTCGGCGTCGTGTTGTCGCTCGTTCTAATTTTGGTAATCAACCGTCGTTCCTTCGGATGGAGCCTGCAGGTGGTGATTTCGCCGGATATCCTCTGGCAGGCCGTGGCCATGGCGGTGTTCGCGGCGCTGCTGGCCGGGCTGTATCCCGCCTGGCGGATGTCGCGTACCTCGCCGGCACTGGCCCTGCGTGAGGACTGAGCCGTGGTGAGTCGAATGAGACGCGGGATCGTCGTTGCCGGATTGCTGGCCATGGCCGTCGGCAGCGGTGGATGGTTCGTGCTCGCTCATCGCAGCGGCGAGCCGATGCGCGACGCGCCAAGTGGGCCCTCGGCGATGCCGCTGCCACGCGCCCTGGGCGGGGGCCAGGGCGAGAGTCAGGGTCAGCGTGGGCAGGCCGGCTTTGCGCGCGCGACCGGACCGCACCGCTTCGTGTTCCCGCGCGACCACGGTCCGCACCCGCGCTATCGTACCGAGTGGTGGTACTACACCGGCAACCTGCGCACCGCTGACGGTCGGCGTTTTGGTTACGAACTGACCTTTTTTCGCATTGCGCTGCGACCGAAGCCGGTCCCGCGTCCCTCTGCGTGGGCGACGAACCAGATCTATATGGCGCACCTGACGCTCACCGACGTGAGCGGGCACCGCTTCTATCATTTTCAGCGTTTCAGCCGTGCCGCCCTGGGACTGGCAGGTGCCGCGCCCGGCCCGGGCGCGAAGAGCGGCGCCCGCTTTCGCGTCTGGCTCGATGACTGGCGGGTCGAGGCCGAGCCGGGTGCGCCGTCCGCGGTCTGCGCCGCGCGGGGTCCGGCCGAGCGCTGTCTGAACATGCACCTGCAGGCCAGCGCCCGTCTGGACAGCGGCGGTGATGTGCAGCTCGACCTGACCCTGCGCGCCGACAAGCCTCTGGTGCTCCAGGGCAACCGCGGTCTCAGCCGCAAGGGTCCGGTGCCGGGCAACGCATCCTATTACTACTCATTCACCCGCCTGGCGACCGCGGGCACAATCAACCTCGCGGGTGGGGCGTTCGCCGTGCGCGGCTCGAGCTGGATGGACCGAGAATGGTCGACGTCAGCGCTGGGACCGTCGCAGGCGGGTTGGGACTGGTTCGCCCTGCAGCTCGACGATGGCAGTGACCTGATGTTCTACCGCCTGCGCCGAAAGGACGGCCGCGTCGATCCGCACAGTGCGGGCACCTGGGTGGCCCGCAGCGGCGCGGCGAGCGCGTTGTCGGCGCAGGATGTGGACGTCGCGGTGCAGGCGCATTGGGTCAGCCCGCACAGCGGCGTTCGCTACCCGGCCCGCTGGCGCCTGCGCGTGCCGAGCCGACATCTGGTCCTGGAAATTCGCCCGCGCCTGGCCGACCAGGAGCTCACGGGCACGGCGGTGCGCTACTGGGAGGGGGCGGTGAGCGTAACGGGGACCCGCCAGGTAGACGGACATGCGCAACCGGTCGAAGGGGTGGGCTATGTGGAACTGGCCGGCTATTGAAATTGAAGACGGCCCGATGAATAGTGGGGGAGGGCCCGTCGTTTCGGGCCCGGCTCATAGAACCCCTTCGGGGTCACTTCGAACCTCTTCGAGGTTCTGTAAGCACTTTCTGAATTCGCTCCACGCGTTCTGGGCGTCTCATGAGTAACCCGCCTATCCTCGATAGGTCGGGCCATCCCGGCCTATCGCGCCACCAGTCCGGCCATGGACGTCGTACTGCCGCGTTGTGCGGCGTGTGATGATTTCGTGATAGGTCGCCGCCTAGACTAAGCTATGTACTTGGTTTGCCGATGAAACCGTCATGAGTCACAGAATCCTGGTCGTCGAGGACCACCGCGACATCGCCGATCTCGTCGCCCTGCATCTGCGCGATGCGGGGATGCAGGTCGACGTCGCCCGCGACGGAGAGAGCGGTCTGGCTCATGCGACTGAGTCCGATTATGACCTCATCGTCCTCGATCTCATGCTTCCCGGCCTGGACGGGTTGGAGCTGTGTCGGCGCCTGCGTGCCCGCGACGACTATACGCCTGTCCTGATGCTCACGGCCAAGAGCTCGGAGCTGGACCGCGTCGCCGGTCTGGAACTCGGGGCCGACGACTATCTCACCAAACCGTTCAGCATTCGTGAGCTCGTTGCGCGGGTCAAGGCGATCCTGCGCCGTGTCGACGCCCTCGGCGGCGGCGAGGCGGTGGTCGACGAGGTGCTGCACGCCGGCGCGCTGGTCATCGACCCGGCACGGCGCAGCGTCAATCTGGAGGGTGAGCGGGTCGAGCTGACGGCCCGGGAGTTCGACTTGCTCTGGCACTTTGCTCGCCACCCCGGGCGCGTGTTTTCCCGCAGCCAGCTGCTCGATCACGTCTGGGGTTACGGTCACGACGGCTACGAACACACCGTGAACTCGCATATCAATCGCCTGCGCGCCAAGATCGAGGCCGATCCCGCCCACCCGCGCTACATCCTGACCGTGTGGGGCGTGGGCTACCGATTCGCGGACGAACGCGACCTGCGCGCGTCCTGATCATGTTCACGACACTCTACAGCAAGCTCGCGGTCACCCTTTTCGCGGTGATTTGCCTTATCGGCCTCGCCTTGTTCGCACTGGTGCGTTTTTCCAGCGAGATGTACCAGCAGGAGCTTGCCCAGAAGCTCAATCACGATCTGGCACGCAACCTGGTCGCCGAGTCGTCCCTGCTCAACCAACGGCGCATCAATCGCGGCGCTCTGCGGGACGTGTTCCACGCGCTGATGTTGATCAACCCGAGTATCGAGGTTTACCTGCTCGATACCGACGGGCGCGTCCTCGCCTACTCGGCCCCGAATCAGAAGGTCAAGCGCATGCGCGTGGACATGGGCCCGATTCGCCGATTTCTCGGCGGCGCGATGGATTACCCGATTCTCGGTGACGACCCGCGCGACCCAAGGGGGCGCAAGGTGTTTTCCGTGGCGCCGGTGCGAAGCGCCGGGCACACCGAGGGTTATCTATACGTCATCCTGGGCGGCGAACAGTACGACAACGTCATGCAGATGCTGCGCGGCAGCTTTATCCTGCGCATCACTGCCTGGGGCGTCGGCGCCAGTCTGCTCGTGGCCCTGGCCGGCGGTCTGCTGTTGTTCGCGCTGCTCACCCGCCGGCTGCGCCGCCTCGGCGGGGCTATTCAATCGTTCAGCGAGGGCAACTACGATGATGCCTCGGCCCGCTACGCGCTTGAAAGAGGCCAGGGTGACGAGATCGACCGCCTCGGGCATCACTTCAACGTCATGGCCGATCGCATCCAGAGTCAGCTCGAGGCACTGCGACAGAACGATACTCAGCGTCGGGAGCTCGTCGCCAATGTCTCCCACGATCTACGCACCCCGCTGGCGTCGCTGCACGGTTATCTCGAGACGCTGTTGATCAAGGGCAACGAGCTCAGCGCCGAGGAGCGCCGACGCTATCTGGAGATCGCGGCCAGTCACAGCGAGCAGTTGGCCAAACTGGTCGAGGAGTTGTTCGAGCTGGCCAAGCTCGATGCCTGCGCGCAGCCGCTGCACAGCGAGGTCTTTTCTCTCGGCGAGCTGCTCCAGGACGTGGCGGTGAAATCGCAACTGCTCGCCGAGCGCAAGGGGGTGCGCATCGAGACCGACATCCAACGCGACCTACCGTTCGTTCGCGGCGATATCGGCATGATCCAGCGCGTGCTCGACAATCTGATCGAAAACGCGGTGCGTCACACGCCCGGCGGGGGCCGCATCGTGGTCGCCGCCTGTGAGGAACAGGGCCGCATCGGCGTGCGCGTGACCGACACCGGCTGCGGCATACCGCCGAGCGAGCTGCCCTACATCTTCGATCGGTTCTATCGCCTGCAAAAGAGTCGCATCGAGGGTTCCAGCAACGCCGGGCTGGGCCTGGCTATCGCCAAAAGAATCCTGGAGTTGCACGGCAGTCACATCGCGGCCGACAGCGAGCCCGATGTCGGCACGACCATCCGCTTCGACCTGCCGGCTCGAGCGGCTGGTTAATATAGAACAGCGTGATATTTGTGTGAGATTTGCGTGGTTGAATTGACGCTGGCCCGATAGCGACCTCAATGGTGAGGCAGGGGGCGTTATGACTTGTTGGCGACCGGCGGCCCTGGCGATGCTGTTCATCTCGCTCGCAGCGTTTGATGCGCGTACGGCCGGAGCGAGCTCGATAATCGGCAATCCCATGCCGGACCTTCACGGAGGTCCCTGGATCAACCACTCGCCGTTGACGGCTGAGGATCTGCGCGGGCGCGTGGTTCTGGTCGTATTCTGGACCTACGGGTGCTACAACTGCCGGCACGTCGAACCCTATATCAAGGCCTGGGCTCGACGTTATCGCGCCGAAGGTCTGGTCGTGGTGGGTGTCCACTCGCCCGAGTTCGATTACGAGCGGGTGCCGGCGAAGGTTCGCGACTACGTGCGCAATCACGACATCGCCTATCCGGTGGTGCTGGACAATGATTTTTCGATTTGGAAGCGCTTCGACAACCATTACTGGCCGACGCGCTACCTAATCGACCGCCGGGGTACCGTACGTTATCGCCATATCGGCGAAGGCGGATATGCGCGAACCGAGCGTGAGATACGCGCCCTGCTCGCCGACGGCCCGGGTCCCGGGCAATGAGCCGCGCCTGCTGCAAACCCATCGCGTCGCGATGCCGCGTTTGAAACCGCACCGCATCGCTACTGCCCCGAGGGAGTTCGAAATATGCTGATCAAGAAGCCGACGGATATCAAACCTTCGGAAATTACACCCAAGTCGGTGTACATGAACCGGCGCCGCTTCATGAGCACGGCCGCCGGTGCGTTGGGTATGGGCGCGCTGGGTGTGACGGCCCTGGGCCTGGCCGGCAAGGCCACGGGAGGCTGGTTTTCCGGAACGCCTGCCGCCGAGCACCGTGGCCGTCCGCTGGACTACAAGCACCCGGGCCCGTTCGGAACGGATGAGAAGCAGACACCCTACAAGGACGTTACCCACTACAACAACTACTACGAGTTCGGCACCGACAAGTATTCCCCCGCCGAGCGTGCGCAGAGTCTCACCACCTCGCCCTGGTCGGTGAGCATCGAGGGCGAGGTCGAGCACCCCGGCGTGCAGCACATGGAGGACGTCCTCAAGCGTTACTCCCTGGAGGAGCGCATCTATCGCCTGCGCTGCGTCGAGGGTTGGTCCATGGTCATCCCCTGGGTGGGATTTCCGCTGGGAGAAGTCCTCAGGCGCGCCGCGCCCACCTCGCGGGCGAAGTACGTGAAGTTCACCACCGTCTATCGGCCCTCGGAGATGCCCGGCCAGCAGCGAAGCGTGCTCGACTGGCCCTATGTAGAGGGCCTGCGCATGGACGAGGCCATGCATCCGCTGACCATCCTCGCCGTCGGGCTCTACGGTGAGGTGCTGCCGAACCAGAATGGCGCACCGATCCGGCTCGTGGTGCCGTGGAAGTACGGCTTCAAGAGCATCAAGTCCATCGTCAAGATCGAACTTGTCGAAGAGCAGCCCATCAGTACCTGGACGCGCGCCGCTCCGAACGAGTACGGCTTCTATTCCAACGTCAATCCCCACGTCGATCACCCGCGCTGGAGCCAGAAGCGCGAACGTCGCATCGGCGAATTCTTGAAGCGCGACACCCTGATGTTCAACGGTTACGGCGATCAGGTGGCCGAGTTGTACAAGGGCATGGACCTGAGAAAATTCTTCTGAGTCGGGTGCGATGAAGCCTTCCCGTCCGTCATCAGGGCTGCTCAAGCCTCTCGTGTTCGCGCTGTGCCTGGTCCCGCTGGCCTCGCTGACGCTCGAGGCGTTGGGCGGCGGTCTCGGCGCCAATCCGATCGAGACGATCACGCATACCACCGGCGACTGGACACTGCGCCTGCTGCTGGTGACGCTGACCGTGACACCGCTGCGGGAGCTGTCGGGGTGGTCGTGGCCCGTGCGCCTGCGGCGCATGTTGGGCCTGTTCGCCTTTTTCTATGGTTGCCTGCACCTGATGACTTATGTCTGGTTCGACAAATTCTTCATGTGGGGTGAAATGGCCCACGATATCGTCAAGCGCCCGTTTATCACCGTCGGTATGGCCGCCTTCGTGTTGCTCGTGCCCCTGGCGGCGACCTCGACCAACGCCATGATGCGCCGTCTGGGGCGGCGCTGGAAGCCGCTGCACCGTATGGTCTATACGATCGGCATTCTGGGTGTCGTGCATTATCTGTGGCTGGTCAAGGCCGATATCCGCCAGCCCCTCATCTACGGGGCATTGCTTGCTCTGCTGCTTGGCTATCGGCTTTGGCGCCGATGGGTGCGGCGGCGTGCCGCGGGTGCGCCCGGAACGGCACAGGGGCGCAGTGCAAGACTGCCCCATCGCCCCGCCCCCAGCCGAACTATGTAAGCGGCTGCTTATTTAATCAGACAGCCCCCTCTGCATTTTGCAAGTCCCTGTCCGGGCCGGGAGAGCTGTGCTCTGCAGAAAGCAATCCCGCGCCCGAGTGGCCTCAAAATATGGCCTCAGGGCCTGCAATCTCCCACGCGTTTGTAATATGATTGGGCCCTTTCCGCGATGCGGGTAAGGTCTTCCGGGGAACGTGCCGGTCCGTGACCGGTCGGCAGGGCCGAACAACGATTTCTTGATTTTGTCCTTTTGTCTTTTTTGTCTTCACGATTAGAACGAAATTCTTAGGAGGAAAGATGTCCATCAGCCGACGTGAATTTATCCACCTGATGGGACTCGCGGGCGCCGCTGGCATGTTACCCGGCTGCAATTCCAAGAAAGAGGCGAGCAAGGCCCCGAGCGACCTGTACGAGATTCCGAAGTTCGGAAACGTGACGCTGCTGCATATGACCGACTGTCACGCGCAGCTCAATCCGATCTATTTCCGCGAGCCCAACGTGAACATAGGTATCGGACCGGCCAAGGGGCGTCCGCCTCACCTCGTCGGCCACAAGCTGCTCGATCACTTCGGCATCGCGCCCGACACCATCGAGGCGCATGCATTCACTTATCTCGACTACGTTGACGCTGCCAAAAAATACGGCAAGGTGGGCGGCTTTGCGCACCTGAGCACTCTGGTCAAGCGGCTGCGCAGCGAGCACGGCCAGAATAATACGCTGCTGCTCGACGGCGGCGACACCTGGCAGGGTTCGGGCACGGCCTTCTGGACCCGCGGCAAGGACATGGTCGGCGCGACCAACCTGCTGGGTGTGGACGTGATGACCGGACACTGGGAATACACGTATACCGAGCAGGAGGTCCTGGACAACATCAAGGCGTTTAAGGGCGAATTCGTCGCGCAGAACGTCAAGGTCAAGGAAGTCTCGATGTTCGATTACAAGTTCACCGACTTCCCGGGCTTCGACGAGGACACCGGCTACGCCTTCAAGCGTTACACCATGCGCAACGTCGGACCGGCGCGTATCGCGGTCATCGGCCAGGCCTTCCCCTACACACCGATCGCCAACCCCTCGCGGTTCATCCCGGATTGGACCTTCGGTATCCGCGATGGCGAGATGCAGAGTCTGGTCGACGAGATTCGCGAGAAGGAAAAGCCCGACGCCGTGGTCGTCATCTCCCACAACGGCATGGACGTGGACCTGAAGATGGCTTCGATCGTCAAGGGCGTAGACGTCATCTTCGGTGGCCATACCCACGACGGCGTGCCCGCGCCGACCGTCGTCAAGAATCCCGGCGGTCAGACCCTGGTGACCAATGCCGGTTCCAACGGCAAGTATCTGGGCGTCATGCAGCTCGATATCCGCAACGGCAAGGTGCAGGACTTCCGCTATCGCCTGGTTCCGGTCTTCTCCAACCTCATCGAGCCCGACAAGGAGATGACGGACTACATCGAAAAGGTCCGCGCCCCGTACAAGGACAAGCTGAACGAGGAGCTGGCGGTGGCCGACAACCTCCTGTACCGGCGCGGCAACTTCAACGGCACCTTCGACCAGGTGATCTGCGATGCCCTGCGCGATGTCAACGATGCGCAGATCTCGCTCTCACCCGGCTTCCGCTGGGGCACTACGGTGCTGCCGGGCGAGACCATCACGATGGAACGTGTGATGGATCAGACCTGCATCACCTACCCGGAGACCTATCGCCGCGAGATGACCGGCAAGGATATCAAGGACATCCTGGAAGACGTGGCCGACAATCTCTTCAACAAGGACCCGTACTACCAGCAGGGCGGCGACATGGTGCGCGTGGGCGGCATGGATTACACCATGGATCCGACTCAGACGATCGGCAAGCGCGTCTCGGACATGACCCTCGACGACGGCACGCCCGTCGATCCGGGCAAGAAGTATGTCGTCTCGGGCTGGGCCACTGTCAACTCGCAGGCTCCGGGTCAGCCAATCTGGCAGGTCGTGCACGATTATCTGGCGACCCACAAGACGGCGAGCATCAAGAAACTCAATACCCCGAAGCTCAAGAACGTGGAGGGCAATCCCGGCCTGGCGGCCTATCCGCCCAAGGTCTGAGGGTTCGCTGCATACGCAAGAAAAAAGGGAGGCCTCGGCCTCCCTTTTTCTTGTCCGAGTTGCGGCGCCTCAGGCGTTCGCGCCGAGGGCGCGGGCCCGCTCCTGTGAGGCCCGGCGGGCGGCTTGCACGGCACTTTCGTCCCAATCGGCGGCGAATTCCGGCCAGCCGGCGCCGTGGGCGGCGACCAGGTCGGCGAGAAACTCGATATGCCGTTGGTCGTCGTTGAGCGCAGGGATGTAGTGGTATTCACGCCCCCCTTCCGTGAGGAAGATATCGCGGTTTTGCATATCCATTTCCTCGAGCGTCTCCAGGCAGTCAGCGGGAAAACCCGGACAGACCGTGTCCACGCGGCCGGTGCCGCTGCGGGCCAGCTCGCGCAGCGTCGCGTCGGTATAGGGCTGCAGCCACTCCAGGCGCCCGAAGCGCGACTGGAAGGTGACCAGATAGTCGTCGGGGCCGAGCCCGAGGTGTTCGGCGAGCAGGCGTGCGGTCTTCTGGCACTCGCAGTGATAGGGGTCGCCGGCGAGCAGGTTGCGCCGCGGCAGTCCGTGAAACGACATCAGCAGCTTGTCGCCGCGGCCGTGCTCGTCCCAATAGCCGCGAATGCTCTCGGCCAGGGCCCGGATGTAGCCCGGGGCGTCGTGGTAGTGCGTGACCATGCGCAGCTCGGGCAGCCAGCGCCAGCCCATGAGCACGCGGGCGATCGCATCGAAGGTCGAGGCCGTGGTGGTCGCCGAGTATTGGGGGTAGAGGGGCAGGACCAGGAGGCGTCGGGCACCGGCATCGCGCAGCTGTTCGAGGCCGGCGCGGATCGACGGCTCGCCGTAGCGCATCGCCAGTGCCACGCGCACCGGTCCGCGCAGACGATTGTGCAGCTCGGCCTGCAGCGCGCTCGCCTGGCGCCGGGAGATCGCCAGCAGCGGAGAGCCTTCCGGGGTCCACACCTTGGCGTAGGCATGCGCGGCCCGCTTGGGACGCAGGCGCAGGATAATACCGTGCAGCAGGGGCCGCCACAGCAGGGGATGGAGCTCGACCACGCGCCGGTCGGAGAGGAATTCGGCCAGGTAGCGGCGCACCGCCGCGGGTGTCGGCGCCGCGGGAGTTCCGAGATTGGTGAGCAGAATGCCCGTGCAGGCCGGGGCATCGTGGCTGAAGCTGAATTCGGGGTTCGATTCCGAATCGGCCGGGTCGCGGCTCATGTGGGCTCCTTGGGATATGCTACGGTGAGGGCCATGGCGGAAGTATACCACTGCGCCCGGATCCCGGCCGGTCCGGTCGACGGGCGACGTTTGAGTGTGGTATGCCGCGAAGGAGGACATTGATGCTCGGAGTATTCCTTGACCGCGATTCGCTGGATACCGGCGATCTGGACCTCTCGGTATTGGAGGAGGCGCTGCCCGGATGGCGTTTCTTTGCCGCGACCGAGCCCGAGGAGGTCGCCGAGCGCATTGCCGGCGCGCAGGTGGTGGTCAGCAACAAGGTGCCGCTGACCGCGGAGGTGATCGAGGCCGCGAGCGACCTGCAGTTCATCTGCGTGGCCGCCACCGGGACGAACAATGTCGACCTGGAGGCGGCGCGCGCCCGCGGCGTCATCGTATCCAACGTGCGCGGTTATGCCACTCCCTCGGTCGTGCAGCACGTCTTTGCGTTGATCCTCGCCCTGACCACGCGCCTGACCCAGTATCGTGAGGCCGTGGCGGCCGGGCGCTGGCAGGAAAGCAGTCAGTTTTGCCTGCTCGACTTTCCGATTGCCGAGATTGCCGGGCGCACGCTGGGTATCGTCGGTTACGGCGAGCTCGGGCAAGGCGTCGCCCGCGTTGCTCAAGCCTTCGGCATGCAAGTGCGCATTGCCGTGCGTCCCGGCACCGAGTCCGGCTCGGCAGGGGCCGGCGAGCGACGGCCCCTGCACGATCTGCTACCCGAGCTCGACGTGCTCACTCTGCACTGTCCGTTGACCGAGCAGACGCGGGGGCTCATCGGCGCGCAAGAGCTGGCGCGCCTGCCCGACCACGCGTTGCTCATCAACACCGCGCGCGGGGGTATCGTCGAGGAACAGGCCTTGGCCGATGCGCTGCGCGACGGGCGCCTTGGCGGGGCGGGTATCGACGTCCTCAGTGTCGAGCCCCCGGCCGCTGGCAATCCGCTGCTTGCCCCCGACATACCGAATCTCATCGTCACCCCGCACATCGCCTGGGCCAGCCGGGAGTCGCGCCAACGCATGCTGCGCGAGGTCGCTGAAAACGTTCGGGCGTTTGCGGCCGGCACGCCGCGCAATCGGGTGGTCTGAGCCGGCTCGCATGCGGCCGCGCCCGGTTCTATGCTTGCAGGCATGGATGTCCGCTTGCCCGACAATTGGCGCCCGGGGGTAACTGACCGACCGCCACCCGTGCTTTGCGACAGCCCCGCGACAGTGCGCCGGCGGCGTCGACGCCGGTCCGTGTCGCAGGAAGACTCTCCGAAGAGCCGGCGGCGACTGTGCTGTGCGAGCTGCGGTGGATTCGTGGCGGAGCAGGACGCGGGCTTTTCGGTCAACGGGAGCCACCGTCACCTCGGTACCAACCCCCACGGCCTGAGCTTCGAGATCGGCTGTTTTCGCACAGCCCCCGGGTGCTATCAGGTCGGCGAGGAGACCGCCGAGTGGAGCTGGTTCCCCGGCTATCGTTGGCGAGTCGCCCTGTGCCGCGGCTGCGGTATGCACCTGGGCTGGTGTTACCGCGGCGGCGAACCGGCGTTCTACGGCCTCATTGTCGATCAGCTGCGCCACTGTGACGGGGAGTCGACGTGACCGGTACCCGACGAGCTCCGCGCACCGGCGCGAACGCGAGCGTGGCAATGTTGTCGTAATAGTGGAGTCACTTTGCATTCTCCGAGTCCGTGCTTACTCTGCGCTGCATTCGGGCTCTGATTCCAACGAGGGCGCTCACGTGAGACACCGGCGGCTCAGTCGGAATTACACGGGACTGTGACTGTCTTCACAGATACAGGACAGTGAATACAGTTTCATGGCAAATCTCGCGCGGCACGACGTCCGCGTGTTGTTCGCAAGCCCAATCCATTTGGGCACCATCGCAGTGGGAGATGACAAAAAATGAAAATGATTCATGGAGTGTTTGCGGGCTGTTTGCTGGCGCTGCCCTTTGCCGTGCTGGCCCAGGACAACGCGCAAGGTGGCGCGCAACCGATGGCCGCGCCGGCTGCTGAACAATCGGCACCGGCCTCTGATGCGGCGCCCGATGCGACATCGGCGCAGCCGAGCCAGATGCAGGATCAGACGCAGGAACAGGCCCAGCAGCAGAAGCAGGAACAGACGCAGACGCAGGAACAGAGTCAGGCACAGACGCAGGAACAGAGTCAGGCACAGACGCAGGAACGTACCGGCTTTTCGCGCGGCAGCGTCGCGCGTGAGGCATTCACCACGCAGATCAAGAATCGCGAGCCGGCCAACCAGCTGAAGACGCTCAACAACGATGTGCACACGGTGTATTTTTTCACCGATCTGCGCGACCTGAAGGGCCAGACGGTCACGCACCGCTGGGAGTACAACGGCAAGGTCATGGCCGAGGTCCATTTCAAGGTCGGCGGACCGCGTTGGCGCGTCTGGTCGAGCAAGAACCTCGAGCCGGGCTGGACGGGCGAGTGGAAGGTCTCCGTCGTCAACGGTGCCGGTCAGGTCATCTCCGAGGACACGCTGGACTACAAGCCGGCCCCGGCGAAACCGGCCGCCGCTCAATCCGGTGACCAGTCGAAGGGGTCCTCCTCCATGCCGATGCAAAACGGCGAGGGCCAGGGCGGTGATATGTCCGGCCACGGCGGCATGTCGGACCAGCAGCCCATGTCGGGTCACGATGCGATGCCGTCCAAGGACGCCATGCCGGCGCAGGGCAAGTAGATAATCTGCACAGTCTTGTGACATCGGGGGCACGGACGCCCCGAAAACGAAGCCCCCGCGAGGGGGCTTCTTTTTTGCGGGTGCCGGAATTTCGACGCTGACCGCGATTGTTGCCGTGCGGCAAAATTCTCCAGTGGTGCTACCTTATAAAGACGTCCAGCAGACAGCGAAGAGATATCCGGCGAGATACGGGTGCCGGGACACCCGCGCACACCGCTCTGAACACGGAGGCGTCGCTCATGGCTACCGAATTCGAACCTTCTGTCGGCGATTGGTACGAGGACCCAAGGGGTCGGGTGTTCGAGGTCGTCGCGGTCGACGAGGCCGAGGGCGCGGTGGAGATTCAGCACTTTGACGGCGATGTCGAAGAGGTGGACATGGACACATGGGCCGAGATGGATCTCCAACCCACCGCCGAGCCCAAGGACTGGTCCGGCCCCTTCGACGATCTGGAGCGCGACGACTTCGGCGATGTCGACACTCCCCTGCATCCGGAGGCCTGGGGCAAGCCACTGGACGAACTCTGAGTGCCCGGGCGTGCTAGCGCGCGCCGCCTTCCAGCCCCATACGCCCCGTCCAATCGCGCGCGAACTGCCAGGCGCTGCGCCCGCTGCGCGAGCCGCGCTTCAGCGCCCACTGCAGTGCCGCCGTGCGCGTGGCCTCGTCCTCACAGCCCGGACTCACACCCAGCTGCGCCAGCCAATGGTCGACGATGGCCAGATACTCGTCCTGCTTGAACGGATAGAACGAGAGCCACAGCCCGAAGCGTTCCGACAGAGAAATCTTCTCTTCCACGGCTTCGCCCTGGTGGATTTCATCGCCCACTCGTTGGGCCTGCAGATTGTCTTCCATGTATTCGGGCAGCAGGTGTCGGCGGTTGGAGGTCGCGTAAATGAGCACGTTGTCCGCGCTGGCGCTGACCGAGCCGTCGAGCACGACCTTCAGCGCCTTGTAGCTCACGTCGTTGGCTTCGAAGGAGAGATCGTCGCAGAATACGATGAAGCGCTCGGCGCGCCCATCGAGCACACTCACCACGTCCGGCAGGTCGGCCAGATCGTGGCGGTCGATCTCGATCAGGCGAAGGCCCTGGTCGGCGTATTCGTTGAGCAGCGCCTTGATGAGCGAGGACTTGCCGGTCCCGCGCGAGCCCCACAGCAGGGCGTTGTTCGCCGGTAAACCGGCGAGGAACTGGCGTGTGTTCAGATCCAGATCCTGTTTTTGCAGTTCGATCCCGCCGAGGTCGGCCAGGCGTATCCCGTGCGGATGGGCGACCGGCTGTAGATAGCCGCCCCGGGCGGCGCTGGGCCCGCTGCGCCGCCAGCGAAAGGCAACCGCCGCGTCCCAGTCCGGCGGTGATGGCTGCGGTGCCAGCCAGCCCTCCAGGCGTTCGAGCAGCCGCTCGGCGCGGTCGAGAATGTCGTTGAGCTCCGCCATAATCGTGTCTGCCTAGGCCGAGAGGCGTTTGTATTTGATCCGGTGCGGCTGCTCGGCGTTCTCGCCCATGCGCCGTTTGCGATCGGCCTCGTAGTCGGCGTAGTTGCCCTCGAACCAGGTCACCTGGCTGTCGCCCTCGAAGGCGAGCATGTGGGAGGCGATGCGATCCAGGAACCAGCGGTCGTGGGAGATGACCACCGCGCAGCCCGGAAAGTCGAGCAGGGCCTCTTCCAGCGCGCGCAGGGTCTCGACGTCCAGGTCGTTGGTCGGCTCGTCGAGCAGCAACACGTTGCCGCCGCTGCGCAGCAGCTTGGCCAGATGCACGCGGTTGCGCTCGCCGCCGGAGAGCTCGCCGACACGTTTTTGCTGATCGCTGCCCTTGAAGTTGAAGCGGCCCACGTAGGCGCGTGAGGGCACCTCGAACTTGCCCACGGTGATGATGTCCTGGCCCTCGGAGATTTCCTCCCAGACCGTCTTGGCGGGATCCAGGTCCTGGCGGCTCTGGTCGACATAGGCCAGCTGAACCGTCTCGCCGATGCGCAGCTCGCCCGCGTCGGGGGTCTCGGTGCCCGTCAGCATGCGAAACAGGGTCGTCTTACCCGCACCGTTGGGCCCGATGATGCCGACGATGCCGCCGGGCGGCAGCTGAAAGCTCAGGTCCTCGACGAGCAGTCGGTCGCCGAAGCCCTTGCGCAGGTGTTCGGCCTCGATGACCAGATCGCCCAGGCGCGGGCCGGGCGGGATATACAGCTCCTTGGTCTCGTTGCGCTTCTGGACCTCCTGTTTGGCCAGCTCCTCGAAACGGGCCAGGCGCGCCTTGCTCTTGGCGTGGCGGCCCTTGGGATTGGACCGTACCCATTCGAGCTCGGCCTTCATACTGCGCTGGCGGGCGCTTTCCTGCTTCTCTTCCGTCTCCAGGCGCTTTTCCTTCTGTTCCAGCCAGGAGGAGTAATTGCCCTGCCAGGGGATCCCGTGGCCGCGGTCGAGCTCGAGGATCCAGCCGGCGACGTTGTCGAGGAAATAACGATCGTGGGTCACGGCCACGACCGTGCCGGGATATTCGTGCAGAAACCGCTCGAGCCAGGCCACCGACTCGGCATCGAGGTGGTTGGTCGGTTCGTCCAGCAGCAGCATGTCCGGGCTTGAGAGCAGCAGCTTGCACAACGCCACGCGGCGGCGCTCGCCGCCGGAGAGCTTGCTGACGTCGGCCTCCCAGGGCGGCAGGCGCAGCGCCTCGGCAGCCACCTCCAGCTTGCGTTCCAGCTCCCAGGCACCGGCGGCGTCGATGGCGTCCTGCAGCTTGCCCTGTTCGGCGAGCAGATCGTTCATCTCGTCCTCGGACATGGGCTCGGCGAACTTCATGCTGATCTCGTTGAAACGATCGACCAGTGCCTTGAGCTCGCCGACGCCTTCCTCGACATTACCGCGTACGTCCTTGGCATCGTCGAGCTCGGGCTCCTGCGGCAGGTAGCCGATCTTGATACCCGGCTGCGGTCGGGCCTCGCCTTCGATCTCGGTATCCACGCCGGCCATGATGCGCAGCAGCGTGGATTTGCCCGAGCCATTGAGGCCGAGCACGCCGATCTTGGCGCCCGGGAAGAACGACAGGGAGATATCCTCCAGGATGAAACGCTTGGGCGGGACCACCTTGCTGACGCGGTTCATCGTGTAGATGTATTGGGCCATTTCGTTTCCGTGCTGCGATGGTTGCTTTGGGTCGGGTAGGCGGACACCGGCAGTATCCTTGCCTATACTCTATGAAACGGCGCCCATTGTAGCACCCCGTTTCAAACACCGGCGACCGCCCGAACTGCATGTCCCCATCGTCGCCACAATCGTCTCCCACCTGTGTCTACGTCGGCGAGGCCCTCGCTCGATACGGCTTCGGTCACGGTCATCCCTTCGGGCCCGATCGGCTGGAGGTTTTCTGGAATGAGGCACGTGCGCAGGATCTGGATGCGCGGGTGGCGGTGTGCGAGCCGGTTCAGGCCGCACGCGGGGTCATCGAGCGTTTCCACACGAACGCCTATGTCGAGCGCGTGATCAGCCAGTCGGTCGACGGTGCCGGTTTTCTGGATTACGGCGATACGCCCGCCTTTCCCGGCGTGTACGAGGCGGCGGCGACCGTTGTCGGCAGCACGGTCGATGCCGTGGCGCGCGTCATGGACGGGCGCTGCCGGCGCGCGTTCGTCCCGATTGCCGGCCTGCACCACGCTCGGCGCGACATGGCCGCGGGATTTTGCGTGTTCAACGACTGCGGGGTCGCCATCGAGACGCTGCGCAGCGTCCACGGCGTGCAGCGAGTGGCCTACGTGGACATCGACGCCCATCACGGCGACGGCGTGTTCTACGCCTTCGAGGACGATCCCGATTGCATCATCGTCGACCTGCATGAAGACGGGGGTTACCTGTACCCGGGCACCGGGGCGGCGGGCGAGAGCGGCACGGGCCGGGCTGTCGGGACCAAGCTCAATCTGCCGCTGCCTCCGGACAGCGAGGATGCCCCGTTCATGGCCGCGTGGGAGCGCGCTGAAGCCTTTATCGATGCCGCCGCCCCCGAGTTCATTTTGTTCCAGTGCGGTGCCGACAGTCTGGCCGGCGATCCCATCACGCACCTGCGTTATTCGGCACTGGCCCATCGCCACGCGGCGACTCGTCTGTGCGCGCTGGCCGAGCGCCACTGCGCCGGGCGTCTGGTCGCGATGGGCGGCGGGGGTTACAACCGCGGCAATGTCGCCCGGGCCTGGACCGCGGTGCTCCAGGCCATGGTCGAGGTCGACTGAGGCGAGCTGTTCCGCATTCTTCCTTTTTTCCTTTGCGTGCGCCGGGTCTTCGGGGCGCGCTGTCCTTTGGCGCAGGGCATTAACCCGACAGGCGAAGGGTTTAAATCACTGCAGCGATCGCCGACAATTGTGCACCCTGTGTGCCGCGGCGCATGCACCAGACACTTCGAGGCAATCATGAAATCCATCAAGCTGACCGACGTCGGAACCCTGAAGAACGAGCTCAACAAGTACCGCAAGGGCAAGAAGCTCGACATCAATCAATTCAATCAGGTGGCGCGACTGGCCTGGCTCGGCAAGGTGGTCCTCCAACCGCTCGACCCGCTCGACGAGGAGGTCAAGTCCTATCTGTTGTTCTGCGACTACCCCGAGTCCCTGGCCGAGCAGATTCTCAACATCGACGAGGACCTCATCGGACGCATCCACATCCTAGACGCCGAGCAGGGCGACGCCCTCGCCAAGGTCCTGGAGCAGGGCTTCAATGATCGCGTGGCGCTGCTTCAGGACCTGCACCAGCGGGATTTCTATTTCGACAAGTTTTACGGTAAGAAGGGTCAGCCCAAGGACAGCAGCTCCGGCTGATGCCCGAAACCGGCCGCTGGTTGGACCTGGGGTCGCTCGGCCCGCTGGCACTGCATGCGGCCTACGCGGGCGTGGCCCAGGCCATGACCGACGAGGCATCGCCGGTGCTCATCTGGGCGCGTGCCGATCGCCCCCACATCTCATTGGGCGCGAGTCAGAGCGCAGCAGCTGAGTTGGATTTGGCCGCCTGCCGAGAAAACGATGTGGAGATCGTGCCGCGGCCGCTGGGAGGCGGCACGGTGCTCATCGATCCGGCCCAATACGGTGTGTTTCTGGTGGTGCCTCGGCGCCGGCTCGGGGAGCGCCACTCGGCGTTGTTTGCCGCCTGTCTGCCCGCCATGGCCGCCGTGATGCGCGATTTCGGACTCGAGGCGAAGGTGGTGGGTGCTACGGACGTCTGGGTCGACGGGCGTAAGATCGCCGGCAGCGGAGCGGCGACCATCGGGCGGGCCCTCGTGTTCGGGGCGAGCTTCCTGCTGCGCTTCGATGCCGAGTTGTTCGCCCGCCTGGTCGACTGCCCGTCGCCGGGGTTTCGCCGCTGGCTCGCCGAGGCCCTGGGCGAGGGCATGACGACCTGGACCGACCAGGCTGTGCCGCCGCCCGAGGCCGAGTTGACCGGAGCGGTACGACGCCACTTCGCCCGCGCGTTGGACTGTGACTGGCGGGACGGGGCCATGAGTGCGCCCGAACGTGCGAGCGTCGACGAGGCCCGCGAGGAGCTGGTGCAGGAGCGTGACGCCGCGGTCGAGGCGTTGGGTTCGCGGCGCCTGGTAGCCAACGGCATCAAGGTCAACCACCGAACCTATCTGGTGGAGGATGCGCCCGCAGACGATGCCCGGAGTGTCGCCTGGCTGCGTCTGTGTCTGCATGACGGGCGCATTGCCCGAATCGAATGCGCCGAGGAGCGGATCGGCGCGCGGCTGCAGGCCTGCGTCGGCGCGACGCCCGAGACCGCGTCACTGGGCGCGGCGCTGGCGGCGGCGTTCGCCGATGAGGCGAACGGCGCGTGCGAATATTGGGCCGGGCGCATCGAGCGCCTGGCCGCCGACGTCAGGAGAGTGAGCAGTGAGTGAACCGACCATCGAGCGTCGATTGCAGCGCAAGTTCATCCTCATGAGCGCCGATCCCGAGATGCGCCGACAGGTCGCCGAGCTGGCCGGGGAAGACTGGGAGACGGTCACGATCACGGACCTCGAGGAGATTGGGGACTGGCACGAGATCCTGCTGCATCGGTTTCTGCTGCTCGACCTCGACGAGGTCGAGGCCTTCGACCCGCTGGACGTCATCAACCTGCTGCGCCGCGAATACATGCTCAACATCGCCGTGTTTTGTTTCGGCGGCGACGGGGATATCCGCGACGAGATGCGCATGGCGCGCGCCGATCGCTTTTTCGATCGCGACGAGTTGCTGGCGATGCTGCCGGAGTTTCTCAAACAGTACGGCTGGGGCGGCTGAGTCCCGCTCGAGGCGGATCGCAAAAAGCCGGGGACGGTGCGCCGTCCCCGGCCGGGCGATACGGGATTGGCATCGCGGGGCTCGCGCGCTGCGAGCCGGGCACTCTAGCCGATCCAGGCGTGCTCCATGACGTCCAGGCGCAGGGTCTGGCTGGCCGTCTCGCCGTTGCCTTCGACAACAAGCGTGCCCAGGCGGATGCCGGCGCTGGGGAAGCTCACCGAACAGTCGAAGGTGCCCGGCAGGGCGACGCTCTTCTCGCAGACGGCCTTGCCCTCGACCTCGAAGCGGGCCTTGGCGGTGCCGCTGCCGTCGAGCAGGGCCTGGAGGCGGAAGGGCTCGTTGACGCTGCGCCGGTAGACCTCGGGGTCGCGATTGGCGTTGTATTGGAGATTGTTCAGCTTCACGAGTTTGACCAGCTTTTTCATGTGCGCTCCTAGAGATACAGGCAATCAATGGTTCGTGCGGGCGAATATTACCTTGGCGGCCGGTCCGGCGGCGCTTATTTCGGCCATATTCCGAGCGATGCGGTTGGCTATACCCGACTATATTAGTTAAGTATAATATATAAATTATACCTAAATCGAGCATTCCTGCGCACGCCCTCTCGGGCGTGACGTGCGACCCTAGAGACCATGCAATGACGACACTGGAAGAACTCCTCGAGGAATTCGAAACTATCGACGAGGCGATCGCCGAGCTGGAGGCTGCCCTCGAACCCGGTGCCGCTGGTGCGGCCCCGACCCTGGATGAGTCGCTGCCCGTTTGCATGGATCTGACGCGCCAACTGCTGGTGGCCTTCGGGCGCCACCACGGCAAGCCCATGCCCGTCGACGAGTCCGATCTGCTTGCCGTGCTCAAGGCCTTCGTCAAGGGAGACCCCAGCCTCAATGCCGTGCGCGACAACGTGCGCGAGCTGGTCTACTACCGCAACTGCATCGACATGGACCGCCGCGATGCGCTGCCCGGGGCGGCCGAGCGCACCGCCGTGCGCACGGTGCGCCACATTTACCTGTACCTGCGCACCCGCCTTATCCAGGAGGAGCGCCGCGGCGAGCAGCCCATCAAGCCCATGTAGAACCCGCCCCGCAGAGGGCGGGCGCTACGCGCCGCGCCGGCGCGCACCGAAATTCCGTTTTGTCTTGGAGCCCAGTATGAAAAACCTCATCAACCGCATCCGCGGTGTCGAACGCGACGTCGTCCAGGCCCCCGTCGAGGGCGAGGCGCCGTTCTACGAGCCTCAGGCCAACGAGGTCGCCATCTTTGAGGCCGCCTACAAAAAGCGCCTGCCGGCGATGCTCAAGGGACCGACCGGCTGCGGCAAGACCCGCTTTCTCGAGCACATGGCCCATAGGCTCGGTCGCCCCCTGGTCACGGTGTCCTGCCACGAGGACCTGACCAGCTCCGACCTGGTCGGGCGTTTTCTGCTCGAGGGCGACGAGACGGTGTGGCAGGACGGGCCGCTGACCCGTGCGGTCAAGGAGGGCGCCATCTGCTACCTGGACGAGATCGTCGAGGCCCGCACCGATACCACGGTCGTCATCCACCCCCTCACCGACCACCGCCGCCACCTGCCCCTGGAAAAAAAGAGTCAGGTCATCGAGGCCCACCCGGACTTCATGCTGGTGATCTCCTACAACCCGGGCTACCAGACGGTGCTCAAGGATCTGAAGCCCTCGACGAAGCAGCGCTTCGTGGCCCTGCAGTTCGACTACCCTTCCGAGGAGGTCGAGCGCAAGGTGGTGGCCGCCGAGTCGGGCGGCCTGGACGAGGATCGCCTGAATCGCCTGGTCGCCGCCGGGCGCAAGGCGCGCAGCCTGAAAGACCACGGCCTGGAGGAGGCGACCTCCACCCGCGCCCTGGTCTACGCCGGCGAGCTCATGAACGCCGGCCTGGAGCCCATCGAGGCCTGCCGCGCGGCCATGGTCGACCCCGTCACCGACGACCCGGAGCTGGCCGAGGCCCTGATGGAGATCATCCGCGCCCACTTCGACACCGGTGCCGATGGGGGTGCCGATGGCGACACCGATAAGGGCGCCGGCGAAGTCGCCGGCTGACGCTTGTTTCGATTCCGGCCCCGACCGCCCTGTCCCCAATGACCGACGACGCCGATACCCTGGTCGCGATCGAAGAGGTACTCCAGCACCTGGAGGCCGTGAGCTTCGTCGCCCACCGTGACGCCAAGGCCGCACTGCCCAGCCTGGAACCCTTCGGCTCGGGCGAGCAGTTGCACTGGCTGGAAGGCGCGCGCGAGCTGTTCTTCCACGACCGCGACGCCGGCAAGGCCTTCATGCGCCATACCGCCGAGACGGTGGAAAAATCCGGCACGGTGCGGGCCTGGGTCGACCAGGCGCGCAGCTTCACCCAGTGGCGAGGTTCGTGGAAGGCGCTGGAGGCCTTCATGGAGCAGGTCGGCGACGTCTGGCGCGACTGGGGCGGTGAGGGCGAGCGGGCCTGGTACGAGCTCGGCCACACCTGGCTCGGTCGCCACCTGGACAGCGGCGTGGCCTATTTCCGGACCCCTTATCGGGAGCTCGCCGGCGGCGCGGGGATAGCGGGCGTCGAGGCCCTGCTGGCCCCGGCCGAGGCGCTGTTTCAGGAGCGGCGCCTGGCGCTGGGCAGCTACATCGGCGGCGCCCTGCGCGTGCGCCGCCTGGCCGGCGACGAGGGCCTGGAGCAGTGGGCCCGGCGCGGCGCCGATATCCTCCAGGCCGGGCGCCAGCGCGGCGAGGCGTATTTTCGCCTGGAGAGCGACGAGAGCCTGTCGCTCCTGCTGGAGGGCCTGCCCGGTCTGCGCCTGCGCGAGCATGCGCGTCTGTTCCAGCTGCTGGCCTATGCCTGGTTCGGCGAAGAGCTGCTGCTGGAGGACTCGGGCTGGAGTCCGGACCAGGGCCGGGCTTTCATCGAGACCGATGGGCGGCGCCTGTTCCTGCCCGTGGTACTGACCGACCGCGACGAGGCCATGCTGGCCCTGAATCACGCCGGCGGTCACCTGCGCTTCGACTCCTACGAGCGGGCCAATATCGAGGCCCTGTTCGCCGAGGTGGGCATGGCCCATCCGCCCCTGGACGAGGACCAGCGCATCACCTGGCGCCCGCTGTTCGCCCGCTACGGCGAGGACATGATCCGCTTCCAGCTGTTGTTCGACCTGTGCGAGGACCTGCGCGTGGACGCCGCCGTGGACCGCATCGTGCCCGGTCACCTCTCGCGCCTGTACCGCAAGGCCTGCGCTGCGCCCGTCCCGCAGGGCGCAGCGGGTGCTTACTTCGAGGCCGCCCGCGACAGCGTGGCCAGAGCTCTCGGACAGGACGCGCCGGGTTTGGCCGCAATGGACGAGCGCCTGCGCCCGCTGCTCGCGCCCGAGGCCACCATCGTCGACGCCTTCCGCATTGCCGATGCGCTTTACGAGCGCCGGGACGCCGACGGCTGGCCGGCCATCGGGTTGGAAGAGCGCGATGCCGCCTTTCTGCCGGGCCGCGCGCCCAATGCCGCCCGCCCTGTCTACCCGCGTGCGCGGCTGGAGTCGGCCGAGGATCCGGACTTCGCCTACGGCGTGGAGGGGGCCCAGGAGGAACACCCCAAGCCCGACGAGCAGCGCGTGCCCCAGGACGCCGGCGGCAACGACCCCGACTTCGACATCCCGCCCGAGGACACGGCCGGGGCCGGCGGGCGCGTCGGTGTGGGGATCCCGCAGCCGGCGCGGGTCTATGGCCGCGGCCGCGGACATAGGCACGACGCGCGCGGCGTACCTTACCGGGAGTGGGACTACCGCGAAAATGCCTTCAAGCTGGATTGGGCCTGGGTGCAGGAGCGCCCCCTGGCCGAGCGGGACCCGGCGCTGGCCGAGCGCATCGTGGTCGAGCAGGCCGGCGTGCTCAAGCGACTGCGCAAGGCCCTGCAGATGCAGCGGCCCAACCGGCCGGCGCCGCTGCGCCGGCAGATGGACGGCGACGAGCTGGACCTGGAGGCGACCATCGAATACGTCACCGAGCGCCGGGCCGGACGCTCGCCCACGGCCCACGTCTATCGGCGCCGGGCGGTGCAGCACCGCGAGACGGCGGTGACCCTGCTGGCCGACCTGTCGACCTCGATCATGGCCGAGGCCAAGGTGGCCACCGGCCGCGATGCCGGCCAGCCGGCCGGCAAGGTGGTCGACCGCCTGCGCGCGGGCATGATGCTCTTCGCCGAGGCGCTGGAGCAGGTCGGCGATCAATGCGCCATCGCCGGGTTTGCCTCCAAGTACCGGGACAACGTCAGCTACTATCCCATCAAGCACTTCGACGAGCCGTTGAGTGCCGATGTACGCGCGACCATCGCCGCCGTGTCCGGGCGCCTGGCCACGCGCATGGGGGCCGCCATCCGCCACGCCCTGAGTGGCTTCAAGGACACCAGTGCCGGCCGGCGTCTGCTGCTGATTCTCTCCGACGGCCGGCCGGCCGACTACGACGACGGGGGCGATGCGCGCTATCTGCACGAGGACACGCGCATGGCCGTCAAGGAGGCCCTCGACGCCGGCGTGCACCCGTTCTGTATTACCCTGGACCCGGCGGGCAGCGAGTATCTGCCGGCGATCTTCGGTCCCGGCCACTATCTGGTCCTGGACAATGTGGACGATCTGCCGCGGCGCCTGCCGGAGGTCTACCTGCGCCTGCGCCATTGACGGTGCGCGGATGCGAAGCGCGCGGCGGGCGGGTTATAGTGCGAGGCCCCTGCGAGCGGGCCCCGCAGGCGATACCAGCGGACAAACGATGATGCAGCCAGAGCCCAATTCCGAGATCGAGACCGGCGCGACAATCGCACCGACGCGCAAGGCGACCCTGATCGCCGCGGCGCGCTACCGGCGCCACAGCTACGGGTCCAACCACCCGCTGGCCATCCCGCGCGTTTCGCTCACCGTGGACCTCATCCGCGCCTTCGGCGCCCTGGACCCCGCTGAGGAGCTCGCCGGGCGCAAGGCGACGGTAGCCGAACTGGAGTGGTTCCACACCCGCGAGTACGTCTCCGCCATGCAGCGCTGTGAGGCCCTGGGCAAGGTGCTGGATCGCTACCGCAAGCGTCACAACATCGGCAACCTGGAAAACCCCTATTTCCCCGGTTTTTTCACCACCCCGGCGACGGCCACGGGCTCGAGCGTGCAGGGCGCCGAGCAGGTGCTGGCCGGGCGCATCGCCTTCAACCCGGCCGGCGGCATGCACCACGCGCGCCCGGATCAGGCCCGCGGTTTCTGCTTCTTCAATGACCCCGTGCTCGGCGTACTGCGCCTGCGCAACGAAGGCCTGCGGGTGCTCTACGTCGACATCGACGCCCACCACGGCGACGGCGTGGAGCTGGCCTTTGCCGACGACCCCGACGCGCTGACGCTGTCGCTGCACATGGACACCGAGTACGCCTATCCCTTCGAGGGCGGCGCCCTCGGCGACCGCGGCCCGCTCGGCAACGCGGTCAACGTGCCCCTGCCGCGCGGGACCAACGACAGCGAATACCGCGCGGTATTCGACGCCGTGTGGTCGCGCACCCTGGCCGCCTTCCGGCCCGATGCGGTGGTGCTGCAGGCCGGCACCGATATCCTGCTCCCCGACCCGCTGGGCAAGTTCTCCATCTCCACGCAGTTGTTCCTGGAGGTGGTGCAGCGCATCGTCGCGGACAGCCCCGCGCACGCCGACGGCACGCCGCGCCTGCTGGTCGTCGGCGGGGGCGGCTACCACCCGCTGGCGCTGGCCCGCTGCTGGACGGGGGTCTGGGCCGCGCTGTCGGGGCGCGAGCTGCCGGCGGCGATCCCCGAGGCCGGGCGCGCGCTGCTGCGCGCGGTGGACTGGGACGACGACGAAGACGAAGACTATTTCGCGGGCCTGTTCGAGACCCGCCTCGACCCGGACCGCAGCGGGATGGTTCGCCCCGAGGTTGAGGCACTGGTCGAACGCCTGGCCCGCGAGCACCCACTGTTCAGGAGCGAGATATGAGCCCGAGTGCCAAACCCGGCCACGAGAGCAGCATCGATACCGGCGCCGGCGCCCAGCCCGATGTCACGCCGATCGCCGGTCATGCCACACCGGAGGCGACCCGCGCCTACGCCGAGCGTTTTGCCGGCGAGGTGGGCGAGGGCCACTTCAGCGACTTCCTCAAGACCCGTATCCGGCTGAGCAGCATCGGCATCGGCACCTTCCCCGGCGAGGCCTCGCCGGAGGTCGACGCGGCCTACGCCGCGATCATTGCCGAGGCCCTGGGCCGCGGCATCAATGTCATCGACACGGCGGCCCACTACCGTTACGGGCGCTCGCTCGCGGCGGTTGGGGCAGGGGTGCGTACGGCGCTGGCCCAGGGCGCGGCCCGCGAGGCGATGTTTCTCATCTCCAAGGGCGGCTTTCTGACACTGCGCGGCGGCGTGCCCGAGGACATGCAGGCCTGGTTCGAACGCGAGATCGTGAGCCAGGGACTGGGCGACTACGAGGATCTGGCCAAGGGCGCCCACCTCATCAGCCCGGCGTATATCAATTATCAGCTCGACCTGTCGCGCAAGCTCATGGGCGTGGAGACCCTGGACGCCTTCCTGGTCGACCAGCCCGAGGTGCATATCCCGCTCATCGGCAAGGAGGCACTGAACCGGAAGCTGCTCAAGGTCTTCACCGAGCTCGAGCGCGCCGTCGCCGACGGGCGGCTGCGCTACTATGGCATCTCCACCTTCGAGGGCTTCCGGGTCGAGACCGACGATGCGCTGTTCGAGTCGCTGACCTCGCTGCAGGGCCTGGCCGAGAAGGCCGCCCAGGCGGCGACCGGCAACGAGCACGCCCGCCATCACTTCAAGCTGGTGCAGTTGCCGTTCAACCAGGTCATGCTCGAGGGCTTTACCCGCTTCAATCACGCCACCGGGCAGGGCAATGTGGCCTCCACGCTGCAGGCGGCCTATCAGCTGGGGGTCTACGTCATGGCCAGCCATACCTTGCTCAAGGGCCACCTGGCCGAACAGAGCGTCGACGTGGTGGCGCAGGCGTTGGCGCAGCTGTCCAGCCCGGCCCAGCGGGCCATCCAGTTCAACCGATCCACGCCGGGGCTGGGCACCAGTCTCGTCGGAGTGAGCAATCCCGAGCACCTGGCCGACCTGCTGGCCGTGGCGCGCCTGGCGCCGCTGGAGCGCCAGGACTACCTCGCCATGTACCAGAAGGCCGACGACTGAGCCGCACCGGCGCCCGACGGCCCCCTGGGACTTGAATCACCGCCGGCCGGACCCTATTCAGTTGTAGACGCCGCGACCGCCCCGGGGCGCGGTCTGGCATTATATATTAGAAAACGCTAATATTTGTGCTTCTGCTATGATTGCAAAGGTAAATCTGGCCAGGGAGAGTGTACGGATGCGCGCAGTTCGGATAGTGATCGCGGCGGTGTGGTTGGCTGGCGGCGGGCTCCTCGCCGCAGGGTCGGGCGCTGCGGCCGAGTCGTCGCCCGGCGGGGCGCTGCCCTTCGAGGTCGGCGAGGCCCAGATGCAGACCCTGAACCGTGAGCAGGTCTACGACGCGGTCATCGAAGCCGAGCAGCAGTCCACCGTCTCGGCGCAGACCTCCGGGCGCATTACGGAAATCAACTTCGACGTCGACGACTACGTCGAAAAGGGGGCCGTGCTGCTGCGCATCCGCGACCGCGAACAGCGGGCGGCCTTCAACTCGGCGCAGGCGCAGGCCAAGGAGGCCGAAGCGGAGTTCAAGCGCATCAAGGACCTCTACCAGCGCAAGCTGGTCTCCAAGTCGCAGTACGACAAGGCCGAGGCCACCCTGAAGACGGCGCAGGCCAACCTGGATCAGGCCCGCGAGCAGCTCGAGCACACCGTTGTGCGCGCGCCCTACAGTGGTATCGTCACCAAGCGCTTTGTGGAGATCGGAGAGACGGCCAAGGTCGGTCAGCCGCTAATGAGCGGCGTGTCGCTGGAGTCGCTGCGCGCCACGGTCTCGGTGCCCGAGACGGTCATCGACACCGTGCGCCAGCACGGCAAGGCCCGGGTCATCTTCAGCGATGCGCCCGAGAGTCAGGGGCGGCCGCGCAGCGTCGAGGCCACCAAGCTGACCTTCTTCCCGTACGCCGATACGCAGACCCATACCTTCAAGGTGCGCCTGCAGCTGCCGCCGGGGCAGAAGGGCGTCTATCCGGGCATGTTCGCCAAGGCCGCCTTCGTCGTCGGCAAGGAACAGCAACTGGTCGTGCCGACCGCGGCCATCGTGCACCGCAGCGAGGTGACCGCGGTGTACGTGGTCGACGCGAAAGACCGCGTCAGCCTGCGCCAGATTCGCATCGGGCGTACGCTGGACGAGGGCGCCAACACCGTGGTGCTCGCGGGATTGTCGGCCGGCGAGCGCGTCGCACTCAACCCCATTCGCGCGGGCGTCTACCTGAAGGACAGCCTGCGCCGCCCGACCGATCAGGGAGTGGCCGGGCATGAGTGAGCGCCTGGGCATCTCCGGCGGCGTCGCCAAGAAATTCCTGACTTCCGAAATCACGCCGCTGCTGGCGCTGGCGGGCCTGTTGCTCGGGCTGTTCGCCGTGCTGATCACGCCGCGCGAGGAAGAGCCGCAGATCAACGTTACCTTCGCCAACGTTTTCATTCCGTTCCCCGGCGCCTCGGCACACGAGGTCGAGGACCTGGTGACCACGCCGGCCGAACAGATCCTCTCCGAGATACAGGGCCTCAAGCACGTCTACTCCGTGTCCAAGCCCGGCATGGCCGTGCTTACCGTTCAGTTCAAGGTCGGCGAGGACCGCACGCGCTCCATCGTTCGCCTGTACAACGCCATCTATTCCAAACAGGACTGGCTGCCCAAGGGGCTGGGCGTGGGCCAGCCCATCATCAAGCCCAAGGGTATCGACGACGTGCCCATCGTCACCCTGACTCTCTGGACCAAGGACCCAAAGCGCGGCGGCTATGAGCTGCAGCGCGTGGCGCACGCGATCGAGGCCGAACTCAAGCGCGTGAAGGGCACTCGCGACATTTACACCATCGGCGGGCCCGATCAGGTCGTGCACGTGCTGCTCGACCCGGCGCGCCTGGCCGGTTATGGCATTGCGGTCAGCGACTTGCGCAAGGCGCTGCAGGTCAGCAACGCCACTCAGCCCTCGGGCTATATGGTTCGCGACAACAAGGAGATCGCGGTCCAGACCGGCACGTTCCTGACCAGCCCCGAGGAGGTGCGCAATCTGGTCGTGGGCGTGCACGACGGCAACCCGGTGTATTTGCGCGACGTGGCCAAGGTCCGCCTGGGACCGGACCAGCCCGAGCAGTACGTCTGGATGGGAACCGGGCCGGCGGCTGCCAAGGCGGGCATCAAGGCCCGCGGCGAGTTCCCGGCGGTCACCGTCGCCATCGCCAAGCAGCCCGGTACCAACGCGGTCAACATCGCCAACCAGGTGATCGAACGCTTCCAGCAGCTCAAGGGCGTTTTCGTGCCCGACGGCGTGCACGCCACGGTGACGCGAAACTACGGGGTGACCGCCAACGACAAGGCGCAGAAGCTCATTCACAAACTGATCTTCGCCACCGCGTCGGTGGTGTTGCTGGTGCTGCTGGCCATCGGCTGGCGCGAGGCCATCATCGTCGGCACCGCGGTGGTGATTACCCTGGCCATTACGCTGTTCGCCTCCTGGGCCTGGGGCTTTACACTCAACCGCGTTTCCTTGTTCGCGCTCATCTTCTCCATCGGCATCCTGGTCGATGACGCCATCGTCGTCGTGGAGAATATTCACCGGCACATGCAGATGGGCGGCAAGAGCCTGCTCGAGGCGATTCCGGCTGCGGTGGACGAGGTCGGTGGGCCGACCATCCTCGCGACCTTCACCGTGATCGCCGCGCTGCTGCCCATGGCTTTTGTCACCGGCCTGATGGGCCCGTACATGAGTCCGATTCCGATCAACGCAAGCATCGGTATGCTGATCTCGCTGGTGGTCGCGTTCGTCGTGACTCCGTGGCTGAGCAACAAGTTGCTGGCCGGCCAGCATCCCGATGGTCACGGCGCGCACCACGGTGCGCAGACCGCCTTGCAGGACGACGTGGCCGCCGAGGGACGCCTGTACGGGTTGTTCCGCCGGGGACTGGGGCCGTTCCTTTCGAGTGAGAACGCGCGGCGCAATCGGCGCATGCTCGGCGGGGTGATCCTGGCGCTGATTGTCGTGTCGGTCGGTCTGGCCGCGGTCAAGCTCGTGGTGCTCAAGATGCTGCCCTTCGACAACAAATCGGAGTTCCAGGTCGTGGTGGACATGCCCGAGGGTACGACCGTCGAGCGCACCGCCCAGGTTCTGGGTGAGCTTGGGCGCTATCTGGCCACCGTGCCGGAGGTCGAGGACTATCAGGTCTATGCCGGCACCGCCGCGCCCATCAACTTCAACGGTCTGGTGCGCCAGTATTACCTTCGCCGCGGCGCCAACGTCGGCGACGTGCAGGTCAACCTCGTCGACAAGCATCACCGCGACCGCCAGAGCCACGCGATCGCCCTGGCCGTGCGCGGCCCGCTGCAGGCGATCGGCCGCAAATACGACGCCAATGTGAAGATCGTGGAAGTCCCGCCGGGTCCGCCGGTGCAGTCGCCGTTGGTAGCGGAGATCTACGGCCTCAACTATGCGGGACAGATCGACATGGCCAAGCGCGTGCGCAAGGTGTTCGAGACGACACCGGACATCGTCGACGTCGACGACAGCGTCGAAGCCGAGGCGCCCAAGCTCATCGTCAAGGTGGACCAGCAAAAGGCTGCCTTGCTCGGGGTGGCACAGCAGTCGGTGGTCTCGGCGCTGCATGCGGCCTTGAGCGGCGAGGACGCGAGCTACCTGCACAAGGGCTCGTTGAAATATCCGCTGCCGATACGTCTGGAGTACTCGGTGGCCGACAAGGCCGATGTCGCGCATCTGCTCGACCTGCGCGTGCGCTCGACCAGCGGCAAGCTCGTGCCCCTGTCCGACATCGTCTCCGTGGCGCACACCGAGCGAGAGCACGCCATCTATCACAAGGATCTGCTGCCGGTGACCTACGTGACCGGCGACATGGCCGGCGATCTCGACAGCCCGCTGTACGGCATGTTCGAAATGTACGCCCGACTCGAGCACAAGCCGCTCGTCCACGGTCGGCCCATCCAGCAGTATCTGATCAACCCGCCGGACAATCCCTACGACTACGGCTTGAAGTGGGACGGGGAGTGGCAGATTACCTACGAGACGTTCCGCGACATGGGTATCGCTTATTCGGTCGGTCTGATCCTGATCTATCTGCTGGTCGTGGCACAGTTCCGCTCTTACCTGGTGCCGCTGATCATCATGGCGCCCATCCCGCTGACGATTATCGGCGTCATGCCCGGCCACGCGCTGTTGGGCGCTCAGTTCACGGCGACCTCCATGATAGGCATGATTGCGCTGGCGGGTATCATCGTGCGCAACTCCATCCTGCTGGTCGACTTCATCAACGAGCAGGTGCGTGCGGGGGTGAGCTTCGAGGAGGCGGTCATTCGATCGGGGGCGGTGCGCGCCAAGCCCATCGTGTTGACCGGCCTGGCGGCGATGCTGGGGGCCTTTTTCATCCTGGACGACCCGATCTTCAGCGGTCTGGCCATTTCGCTGATCTTCGGCATCCTGGTCTCCACCGTGTTGACCCTGGTCGTCATCCCGGTGATGTATTACGCCCTGATGCGCAACAAGATCCAGGACATCTGCGGGCGCAGCTGATAGCCCCCGCGGTCGGGACTAGTCTTTTTCGTCTGGCTTGCCTTTGTCTTTGCGCTTGGCCAGCTCGCGCAGCATGGCCTCCTGCTCGGCGAAGGAGGGCGTCCGATTGCCCTCCTTGCGCTGACCGGCGCCTTGCACCGGTTGGACGCCGGCCCGCTCGCCCTCCTTTTCCTTGACGTAGTCGTCGATGAGGTCTTCCTCCGTGTAGCGTCCCCGATAGCCCGCCGGGGCCTCGGCGCCGGCACCCAGGTAGAGGCGCATGCGCAGCTCCTTGTTGAGCGCAACCAGACGCCGTTCGATCCAGAACAGATCGACCAGGGCGAATATGGCCGCGGCGCCAGCGGGCAAAGCGGTCCACAGGCCGGTTCCAAGCCACCAGAGCACGACGGTTGCGAGGCTCAGGGCCAGATAGGCCGATGCCCCGCGCGGGGAATGCAGGTACCAGCGGTGCCCCCCGAGGGGAAAGGCCAGCCAGAGCAGGTAAGCCAGCGGACGGCGGCGCAGGCTGGTGCTCAGGCGCTGATTGACGGTCTGCAGGCCGCCGCCCTCGAGATCGATTGATTGCCACGCCTTCTTTATCATTGGGAAAGCCGGTTGGGATGACCGCGTCCGGGGTCGGGAAACCGATTTTACGCGCCTGCTGTCACAATGAACACCGGCCACGGCTGCAGCCGAAATGGGGTTTGGCCCCGCCGGGCGTATGGGCTTTGGGGCGACAGGATTAGCCTGTGTTTATATTCGCCCGGAAGCTTGGTAGTATGCTGACGCTTAGAATCCGTATATATCGGTATAGAACCAGATTATCCTTCGGGGCCCGTCGCAAAGGATCGGCCCTAAACGGGTGCACGGCGCATGAGCCGACGGCCCGATGAGACGAGAACTCCATGGCGGATCGCAGATTACAGGTCTTTCATACCGTCGCCCGCCTGCTCAGCTTCACCAAGGCGGCCGAGTCGCTGCATATGACCCAGCCGGCGGTCACGTTCCAGGTGCGCCAGCTCGAGGAGCACTTCAACACGCGCCTGTTCGATCGCACCCACAACCGCATCAGTCTGACCGAGGCCGGAAAACGCGTCTACGATTATGCCGAGCGAATCTTCGTGATGTACTCGGAGATGGAAAACGCGGTGCGCGAGTTGACCGGTGAGATCAGCGGCGTGCTCATTATCGGCGCCAGTATGACCATCGCCGAATACATGCTCCCCGCGCTCTTGGGCGATTTCAAGGAGCAGTACCCCGACGTGACCATCCGCCTCAAGGTCGCCAATACCGACGGTATTGTGAGCATGGTCGAAAACAACGTCATCGACCTCGGTGTCGTCGAGGCGCCCGTCAACAACAAGAACCTGGTCGTCGAGCAGTGCCGCATGGACAAGCTGGTGCTCATCGTCCAACCCGGCCACGAACTGGCCCAACTCGAGAGCGTGCCCGTGGCGCGCCTGGCCGAGTATCCGTACATCTGCCGCGAGGAGGGTTCCGGGACCCGCGAGGTCATGATGGAACACCTGCACGCCGAGGGCATGACCGGCGCCGACCTCAACATCGTAATGGAGCTGGGCAGCCCCGAGGCGATCAAGGGCGCCGTGGAGGCGGGCATGGGAATCTCGATCCTCTCCAGAGCCACTATCGCCAAGGAGCTCAAACTTGGTAGCCTGGTCGCCGTCAATATCGAGCCGCCGATGGAGCGCCCATTCTCGTTTGTGCACCAGAAGCAGAAGTTTCGCCTGCGTGCCATGGACGAGCTGCTCAGCTTCGCGCGCAACTACTGTCACGCCCACGCCGACGACGTCATCTGAAACTTCCGGCAAGTCCGTTCGCGCGATCGCATCGGCTGGCCGGGTCGTCGACACCCAGCGGAATCCACAGGAGATGACTCAGCGATGAAATATTACGCCGTTCTCCAACACACCTACTCGGAGTTTCTCGGTCTGATTGAAAGCCAGCTCGAGAAGCGCGACATCGGTTTCAATTATATTCGTCCCTTCGTCGGACAGGCCGTTCCGGGCAGCGCCATGCAATTCGACGGCCTGTTCGTTCTGGCCGCCGCGGCGCCGACCAACGATGACGATGAGTGTCCGTGGAGCGAGGACGAGAAGGAGCTCATCGAGATCTTTCGCAAGGCCAAGCGTCCCGTTGTCGGGATCGGCCACGGGGCGCTGCTTATCGCCGAGATCGAAGGCGGTAAGCCCTCGGGCGAGCCTTTTCACAATGCGTACTGGACCACAGCGCATGCGACCGAGGCGGGTAAGAATGATGGCCTGGCACAGACTGTCGATGGCCGCGAGGTCCTGGTGATGTACAACGGTTCGGTCGAGCTGCCTGAGGGACTGGAGCCCATCCTGGTCGACGACGAGGGCCGTTGGCTCGCGATCCGCCCCGACGAGCTGACCTACGGTCTGCTGTTTCGTCCCGAGCTCAAGCCCGGCATGATCGAGGATATGATCATGGAAGAGGGGCGTGAGACGCCCGATGACATCGGCGAGCTGCTCAGCGCGGCGCGCGAGCGCTGGGACGAGATGCAGGATCTGAACGACCACGTGATCGTCGCCCTGGTCAAGGAGCTCGATCTCATGCAGGAGAGGCGCAAGCCGCCGGTGTTCAGTCTCAAGGTCGAGTAACCGATGAACAGACGGGAGAAACAATTGCTCGAGCACTTTCGGCACCTGTCGGACGCCGATGCCGAGACACTGTTCGCCTTTGCGCAATTTCTCGCCACGCGCGGTGAGCCGGCGCCTGCCGAGGTCCCGGCCCCGGCGGACATCGAGCGTCCCGAGCAGGAGTCGGTGGTCGGCGCCTTGAAACGCCTGTCGGCGACCTATCACATGCTCGACAAGGCGAAGATGCTGAACGAAACTTCCACCATCATGGCCCAACACGTCATACAAGGCCGCGATGCCGTCGAGGTTATCGACGAGCTGGAGGTCGTCTTTCGTCGTCACTACGAGTCCCTGCTCGCCGGCGACGGGAATCGCTGATGATCAACGTGATCGGAAGCTGGTTCCGGCGCTATTTCTCCAACCCGCAGGCCGTATTCCTCGCGGTGGTGCTCGTCCTGGGCTTCACCGTCGTTCTGACCATGGGCTATATGCTGATCCCACTGCTGGCCGCGGTGGTGATCGCCTATCTGCTGGAGGGTCTGGTGGCGGCGCTGGAGCGGCGCGGCACGCCGCGGATATGGGCGGTACTCATCGTCTTCAGCGCCTTTCTGGCGTTCGTCGCGGTGGTCCTGCTGGGCATCGTGCCGCTGCTCGGCAGTCAGGTGAAGGAGTTCTTTCGCGAGCTGCCCAACTACATCAACCAGGGCCAGGCCGCCCTGCAGCGACTGCCCGAGCATTACAGCTACATCACCCAGGGTCAGATCAACGACTTCATCGTCAGCGTCCGCGGCCAGATCACGGGCGTGGGCCAACACATCGTCACGCTCTCTCTGGCCTCGATTCCGGGTCTGATCACCTTGGTCGTCTACTTGATCCTGGTTCCTCTGTTGGTGTTCTTCTTTCTGAAGGACAAACAGCTCATCGTCGGCTGGGGTCTGAGCTTTCTGCCCCGCGAGCGCAGTCTGGCGGCCAGGGTCTGGCACGACGTCGACGTGCAGCTCGGCAACTATGTGCGCGGTAAGTTCTGGGAGATACTGATCGTCGGGCTGGCCACGTACGTCGGCTTTGCGGTCATGGATATGAAGTACGCCATCCTGATGGCCGTGCTGGTCGGCCTGTCGGTAATCATCCCGTACATCGGTGCGACCGTCGTGACGATTCCCGTGGCGCTGGTCGCCTATTTCCAGTGGGGCTGGAGCGCGGATTTTGCCTATCTGATGATCTTCTATCTGGTCGTGCAGGCGCTCGACGGCAATTTGCTGGTGCCGCTGCTGTTCTCGGAAGTGGTCAACCTGCACCCCGTGGCGATCATCGTGAGCATCCTGGTCTTCGGCGGCCTGTGGGGCTTTTGGGGGGTATTCTTCGCCATCCCGCTGGCGACCCTGGTCAAGGTGCTGCTCGACGCCTGGCCCCGTACGCCGCAGCCCGGCGACTCGGACCGCGAAGAGGAGGCCGAGGCACCCGCCTAGCCCGCCGCCTTCGCGCCGACGCTTCGGCTCGCCTGCTAGAGCATTTCCGAGGCGTAGTCGGCCAGGCGCGAGCGCTCGCCGCGCAGCAGCGTTACGTGACCGCTGTGCTCCCAATCCTTGAAGCGATCCACGACATAGGTCAGACCCGAGGTGGTCTCGGTCAAATAGGGCGTGTCGATCTGGGAGACGTTGCCCAGGCAGACGACCTTGGTGCCCGGGCCGGCGCGCGTGACCAGGGTCTTCATCTGCTTGGAGGTCAGGTTCTGGGCCTCGTCGATGATGATGTATTTGTTCAGGAACGTCCGCCCGCGCATGAAGTTCAGCGAGCGGATCTTGATGCGGTGGGTAAGCAGATCGTTGGTGGCCGCCCGCCCCCAGTCTCCGCCCGAGCGCGGCTGGGTGAGGACTTCGAGGTTGTCCATCAGCGCGCCCATCCACGGCGTCATCTTTTCCTCCTCGGTGCCGGGCAGAAAGCCGATGTCCTCGCCGACGGGCACCGTCACGCGCGTCATGATGATCTCCTGATAGCGCTGCGCTTCCATGCACTGCTCCAGGCCGGCGGCCAGGGCGAGCAGAGTCTTACCCGTTCCTGCCATGCCCATCAGGGTGACGAAGTCGACTTCCGGGTCCATCAGCAGGTTCAGGGCGAAGTTCTGCTCCCGGTTGCGCGCATTGATGCCCCAGACCGTATTGCGCTTGGCCCGGTAATCACGCACCAGTTCGATGACGGCGCCCTCGTCGCCGACCTCGCGAACCATGACCTCGAAGCTGTTGTCCGTGGTGCTGTACAGAAACTGCTTGGCGTGCCACTCGCCGGTTTGCGGCCCGCGTACGCGGTAGAACGTGCGTCCTTCCTCTTTCCAGGACTCCATCGACTTGTCGTGGCTGTCCCAGAAGTCCGCGGCCAGGGGCTGGTAGCCGTTGAACAGCAGATTGACGTCTTCGAGGACCTGATCGTTGTAGTAGTCCTCGGCGTGAATGCCCAGCACGGCGGCCTTGATGCGCAGATTGATGTCTTTCGACACCAGGGTGACGTTGACCTGCGGCGAGGCCTGTTGGAGGCCGAGCGTGGTGTCCAGGATGTCGTTGTCCGGCCGGTTGCCGGGTAGAAAGTCCGGTGCCGCCGTCGCCAGGGAGCGGGTTTGGAAGAACAGTCGCCCCGGCGCCGCGCCGCCGTTGCGTCTGGCGAGGCTGCCGTTGTAGCTGCTGAGCTCCAGTGCGATGCCCGCCTCGATCTGCTCCTTGCTGGCATCGGACATGAGCTCGTCGAGAAAGCGACTCGCCTGGCGGGCGTTGCGCGCGACCTCGGAATGGCCTTTTTTGTTGTTGTCCAGCTCTTCGAGCACCATCATCGGCAGGAAGACGTCGTGTTCCTTGAAACGGAACAAGGCCGTGGGGTCGTGCATCAGGACATTGGTATCGAGGACGAACAGGCGCTGGCCGGGAATGTCTGGTTTTTTCATTGCTCTGTTTCAACTGCCATAGGCAGGAAGGCGGTGGAAGTGCAGCGGAACGGTCGAATTGCAGTCGGCGCGGGCGTCACGTCCCTTGCTTGTTGAGGGACTTGACCGCATCGAGTACCTCGTCGACGTGCCCGTCGACCTTGACCTTGCGCCACTCGCGGCGAAGCACGCCCTTGGCGTCGATGAGGAAGGTGCTGCGCTCGATGCCCCGGACCTGTTTGCCGTACATGTTCTTCATCTTGATGACATCGAATGCCTTGCACAGTGTCTCGTCGGCGTCGGAGAGCAACTCGAACTTGAAGCCCTGTTTGGCCTTGAAGTTCTCGTGCGACTTTACACTGTCGCGCGAGACGCCGAGGATGACGGTGTTCTGGCGTTTGAACTTGGTCATCGCATCGCGAAAATCCTGGCCCTCGCGGGTGCAGCCCGGGGTGGAGTCCTTCGGGTAGAAATAGAGCACGACGTTCTGGCCCCGCAGGGCGCGCAGGGATATCTCCTGGTCGCCGGTGGCCGGCAGCGCGGCATCGGGGATGGGTTTGTCGAGTTGGACCTTGCTCATTGTCGCTTCCTGTCGGGGATCAACCCTTGACCGGTTCCATGACCGCGTCGAGATTCAGGGTGTCGCAAAAATCGAGAAACTGCTCGCGCAAGGCCGCGATGTGCGTCTCGGCCGGTATCTCGATGGTCATGTTCAAGGTGAACATGGGCGTGCCGGTGTGCGCTGCGGCGTAGCTGCCCGTATACAGGTCGTGGATGTTGATTCCGCGGCTGGAGAAAAAGCCGGCCAACTGGTTGACGATGCCCGGATGGTCCAGCGCGATGACCTCGACGCTGTAGGGGATGGCGTTTTGCGTGCCGGCGCGCGGTTCGGTGCGCCGTGAGATGATGGTCAGGTCCAGGCGCTGTTCGAGCGTGGGCAGACCGTCCTCGAGCTTGGCGATGCCGTTCCAGTTGCCCGCGACCAGCATGATGACGGCGAACTCGCCGCCGAGGATGGTCATGCGGCTGTCCTGGATGTTGCAGTCGTAGTCCATGATGGCCTGCGACAGCTCATTGACGATGCCGGGCCGGTCCTTGCCCAGGGCCGAGATGATCAGCAGGCTGCTCATGGAAGGGTCTGTCGCCGTTGGTCTGTCCTAGCATCGCCGCCGGGTCATGAAAACTCACCGGCCGCGGCCAGTTTAGCACAGGCCGCGGCGGGCGGGGCGCCTCGTTCGACTCGGCGATTCAGATTTCGGCCTCGCGCAGCCTGGCTGCGGCCGCCTCGGGACTGATGGTGTTGACGAACAGGCCCGAGCCCAGCTCGAAACCGGTCGGGATGCTCGTGCGGGGGCAAATCTCCAGGTGCCAGTGGTAGCTCGGCTGACAGTCGTCGAAGCTGGAGCTGTGGGGCAGGGAGTGCAGAAAATAATTGTACTGGGCCCCGCCGAGGACCGCGTCCAGGCGGGCCATGGTGCGGCGGAACACCCGGGCGAGGTCGGCGAGGTCCTCGTCGGGGCTGTCCAGGAAGTCGGCCTGGTGGTGCAGCGGCAGGATGTGCACCTCCCACTCGAAGCGGCTGGCGAAGGGCTTGATGGCGATGAATTTCTCGCCGCGCTCGACGACGTACTGACCGACGTCGATGCGCCGGCGCACCTCCCCGGATTCGCGGTTGTAGATGGTCGCCTCGAAGGTCAGGGCCTCGTCGATGAGCGTGCAGAAGATGCACTGGTGGTGTGTGGCGTAAAAGGCCCGGCTGTTCTCGACCTCGTCGTGCACGTTTTGGGGCACCACAGGGGTGGCGATGATCTGGCTGTGGGTGTGGGGCATGCTGGCCCCGGCAGCCGGACCGAAGTTCTTGAAAACGAGCACATATTTCATGCGCTCGTCGCGCTCGTACAGCGTGCGCATGCGCTCGCGGTAGGCCCGGAACAGGGTGGCCAGGTGGGACTCGTCCATCTCGAACACGGCGATGCCGTGGGCGGGGTGGTCGATGATGACCTCGTGGCGCCCATAGCCGTCGATGGCCTGCTGCAGGCCGAAGGTCAGGTTGGGGGAGCTGGACTCGTCGCCGAGCACCGGAAAGAGGTTTTCCACGATGCGAATGTCCCAATCGCTGCCGGACTCGCCCGGGCCCTCGGGCGGATAGCGGTCCAGCATCGGCGGGGTCTTGTCCTCATTGCCGCGGCAGAAGGGGCAGGTCGGCACGTGGCGCCGCGTATCGCGCGGGGCAGGCTCCTCGGCCTTGCGCGGGCGCATGCTGCGGGCAGTGGCCACCAGCACGGATTCGGCCGGCACAATGGGGTTGATGCGGATCTCGCGGATGGGCCGCTCGGGGGTCTCGTCCGGGCGAGGCGTCGGTTGGGGGTCGGTCTGGCTCATGAGGGGGGCGGGGCTCCTTGGAATATCCCTGTCACAGAGGGCAGAATACCGCGTGGCCGGGGGCGCGCCAGGTGAAAATGTGTATACACCCATAGCGCCCGCTTATGCCGGGCGGGGCTGGCAGGCCGGATCGGGCGCGTGCCGGATCGACGCGGGGCCAGCTTGTCAGCGGCGGGCCGCGTCAGTACCATGCACGTTTGATTTCAGCGGAGCGTTTTCAATGTTTCACGGCAGTATGGTCGCCCTGGTGACGCCTATGCGCGACGACGGCAGCGTCGACGAGGCTTCGCTCGCGGCACTGGTGGAGTTCCATATCGAGCACGGCACCGACGCCATCGTGGCCGTCGGCACCACCGGCGAGTCCGCGACCCTGAACCACGACGAGCACTGCCACGTCATCCGCCGGGTGGTGGAGGTCGCCAAGGGCCGCATCCCCGTGATCGCCGGGACCGGCGCCAACTCGACCAGCGAGGCTATCGAGCTGACCCGCTGTGCCATGCAGGCCGGGGCCGACGCCTGCCTGCTCGTTACACCTTATTACAACAAGCCCACCCAGGAGGGCCTGTACCTCCACCACAAGGCTGTGGCCGAGGCGGTGGCGGTTCCCCAGATACTCTACAACGTACCCGGGCGCACCGCCGTGGACATGCTGCCCGACACGGTCGACCGCCTCGCCAGCATCTCCAATATCGTTGGCATCAAGGACGCCACGGGCAATCTGGACCGCGCCCGGGAACTTGTTCAGCGCTGCGGCGATCGAATGGACATCTACAGCGGTGACGATGCCACCGCTATGGAACTGATGCTGCTCGGCGGCAAGGGAGATGTGTCCGTGACGGCCAACGTTGCCCCGCGCGCCATGCACGAGATGTGCGCCGCGGCCATTGCCGGCGACCGCTCGAAGGCGGCGGAGATCAATGCGCGTCTGATGCCGCTGCACAAGGGCCTGTTCGTCGAGGCCAACCCCATCCCCGTCAAGTGGGCCCTCCACGAGATGGGGCTGATTCCGGCCGGGATCCGACTGCCCCTGACGCCGCTGGCCGAGCAGTACCACGAAACCGTCAGACAGGCCCTGAGCGAGGGCGGAGTACTGTAAACGATGTCAATTTCGAGCCGGCCGTGGCGTAACGCGGCCATCCTCTCGCTGGCGGTGCTGGCCGCCGGTTGTTCCGCCTTCGGCGGCGGACCGGACTACAAGTCGAGCAAGCAGACCAAGCCCCTGGACATGCCGCCCGACCTGACGCTCAGTCAGGGGGGCAGCGAGACGGACGTGCCGCAGATCGCCCCGCGCCAGGCGACCTTCTCCAATTATATGGGCAAGGAGAAGGATGGCGCGGGTGAGCAGCCCGGGGGCGCCAAGGAGTCTTCGGCCCTGTCGGGCGGCCTGCCGGGCGTGCAGATGAAGCGCGACGGGGCCATCCGATGGCTGGTCGTCGACGCCAAGGCCGCCGCGCTCTGGCCGCGCCTCAAGGACTTCTTCCAACGCCAGGGCTTCAAGATCGCCGTGTCCGAACCCAAGCTCGGCGTGATGGAGACCAACTGGCGTGAGCAGAAGGCGGAGGTCAACGACGGCTTTTTCTCCCGCATCTTCCAGAAGCTCAACTCCACCGGGCTGCGCGACAAGTACCGGGTGCGCCTGGAACCGGCGAAGGACCCGGACAAGACGCTGGTGTTCTTCACACACCGCGGCTTGAAGGAAGTGGCGTTTGACGATACCGGCGGCGAGCATATCAGCACCGCCTGGGAGACGCGTCCATCCGACCCGGAGCTCGAGGCGGAGATGACCGAGCGCTTCCTGGTCTATCTTGGCGCGAGCAAGTCCCAGGCCAAGGAGGTCGTTGCCGAGGCCGGGCCCGCGGTCTCCCGGGCCAAGGTCACCCAGGTCGACGGTCACGTGAGCCTGGAGGTCAGCGAAGTGTTCGCGCGAACCTGGCGGCGCACGGGGCTGGCGCTGGACCGTCTCGGTGTGACCGTGGAGGACCGCGATCGCTCCAACGGACTGTATTACATTCGCCTGCCCAAGGACTTTTTCAAAGAAAAGGACAAGGGCTGGCTGGCCAGCCTGTTCGGCGGCGACAAGCAGAAGACGCCGCCGCAGAAGTTCCAACTGCGCATCGCCGATCATGGCGCCACGACTGCCGTCCAGGTCTTGAGCAAGGACGGGGAGGCCGACGATTCGCAGGTGGCGCGCCACATTTTGGATCGGCTCCAGACCTATCTGAAATGATCCCGCGCGGGCGCGCGGCGTAAAAGGGGGGGATGGCCTGTGCGTTTTGCCTGCCTGGGCAGTGGCAGCCGCGGTAACGCCACGGTGGTGACCGCCGGGTGCACACGGGTGCTCGTCGACTGCGGATTTTCCGTGCGCGAGACCGAGCGGCGCCTCGGCGCGTTGGGTATCGCGCCGGCCGAGCTGACGGCGATTCTGGTCACCCACGAGCACAGCGATCACGTTGGCGGCGTCGGGGCGCTGGCCCGACGTCACGGGATCCCGGTATGGGCGACCCAGGGGACCTGGTCACATGGGGCGCTCGGCGAGGTCCCGCAGGCTCGGTTTTTTAACTGTCATACGCCGTTCGCGATCGACGATTTGGCGGTCGATCCGTTCCCGGTGCCCCACGATGCGCGTGAGCCGAGTCAGTTCGTGTTCGGCGACGGTGCGCGCCGCTTGGGTATTCTGACCGACAGCGGCTACATCACGCCGCACATCGTACGCCAGCTGGCCGACTGCCATGCCGTGCTGCTGGAGTGCAATTACGACGAGGCGATGCTGGCGGCCGGTCCGTACCCCGCGGCGCTCAAGCAGCGGGTCGGCGGCCAGTTCGGTCACCTGAGCAACGACCAGGCCGCGGCGCTGCTCGGCGAGGTGGATACCTCGGGCCTGCAGCACGTGGTCGCCGCGCACCTGAGCGAACAGAACAACACGCCGGAGTTGGCCAGAGCCGCCCTGGCCGATGCCCTGAACTGCGAGGTCGACTGGATCGCGGTGGCATCCCAGGGCGAGGTGTTGGACTGGCGGGCTATCGACTAAACCCGGTTTGAGACCGAATCTGGCAGGGGAATTTCATGCAAAAGAAGGCCGAGTTGTACGCGGGCAAGGCGAAATCGGTGTATGCGACCGATGATCGCGACAAGTTGATCCTGCATTTTCGCAACGACACCTCGGCCTTCGACGGCGAGAAGGTGGCGCAGCTCGAGCGAAAAGGCATGGTCAACAACAAGTTCAATGCCTTTATCATGGGCAAGCTCGAACAAGCGGGCATCCCGACGCACTTCGAGCAACTGCTCTCGGACGAGGAGTCCGCGGTCAAGCGCCTGGAAATGATTCCCGTCGAGTGCGTCGTGCGCAATATTACCGCCGGCAGTATCTGCAGGCGTTTGGGGGTGGCCGAAGGTCAGGACCTGGACCCGCCCACCTTCGAGTTCTTCTTGAAGAACGACGCGCTGCACGACCCGATGGTCAACGAGTTTCACATCCGTTCCTTCGGCTGGGCGAGCGACGAGGAGGTCCAGCAGATGAAGGATCTGACCTTCCGGGTCAACGACGTGCTCAAGCGCCTGTTCCTCGATGCGGGCCTGCTGCTGGTCGACTACAAGCTGGAATTCGGCCGCTACCACGGCGCAGTGGTCCTGGGCGACGAGTTCACCCCGGATGGGTGTCGCTTGTGGGATGCCCAGACGCGCGACAAGCTGGACAAGGATCGCTTCCGCCAGGGCCTCGGCGGGGTCGTGGAGGCATACGAGGAGGTGGCCCGGCGCCTGGGTGTGCCGCTCTGAGGCCCGCCTGGGTCGAATCCGGGCCCTCGAGCACCCGTTGGCGCGGCGAGGGTGTGAAGAGGGTTCAAACATCGGCGCCGTTTTCGGATATGATGACGCGCAACGACCGTGGCACGCGCGCGCCGCGGGTTGCGCGTCTTTTTTTACTCTACTAGATTCACGAGCCTATGACGTCAGGTCCCAGCTATAACGCCGAAGCCATCGAGGTCCTCACGGGACTGGAGCCGGTGCGCAAGCGCCCCGGCATGTACACCCAGACCGACCGTCCCAACCATCTTGCCCAGGAGGTCGTCGACAACAGCGTCGACGAGGCCGTCGCCGGCCATGCCAGCCACATCGAGGTGACCTTGTACAAGGACGGCTCGCTGTCGGTCACCGATGACGGGCGCGGCATGCCGGTGGACCTGCACCCCGAGGAGAAGGTCCCGGGCGTGGAGGTCATCCTGACCCGCCTGCATGCCGGCGGCAAGTTCTCGAACAAGAATTACCGCTTCTCCGGCGGACTGCACGGCGTCGGCGTCTCCGTGGTCAATGCCCTGTCCAAGCACCTGGAGGTGTGGATCAAGCGCGGCGGCAAGGAATACAACATGGCGTTTGCGGACGGCGCCAAGGTCTCCGACCTCGAGGAGGTCGGCAGCGTCGGCAAGCGCAATACGGGCACAACACTGCGCTTTTGGCCCGACCCGCAGTTCTTCGACTCGCCCAAGTTCTCCGTGCCGCGCCTCAAGCACCTGCTGCGAGCCAAGGCGGTGTTGTGTCCCGGGCTCAAGGTCAGCTTCCACGACGAGACCAGCGGCGAGAGCGAGGAATGGTATTACGAGGACGGCCTCACAGCCTATCTCGTCGATGCGCTGGACGGCGCCGAGATGCTGCCCTCCGAGCCGTTCGTGGGAACGATGGAGGGCAACGCCGAGGCCGTGGATTGGGCGGTGGTGTGGCTGCCCGATGCCGGTTCGAATGTGGTCGAGAGCTACGTGAATCTGATTCCCACCTCCCAGGGCGGCACGCATGTCAACGGCATGCGCACCGGTCTGACCGAGGCCATTCGCGAGTTCTGCGAATTTCGCAACCTGCTGCCGCGCGGCGTCAAAATCACCCCCGAGGATGTATGGGACCGCGTCAGTTATATCCTGTCGGTCAAACTCGCCGAGCCGCAGTTCTCGGGCCAGACCAAGGAACGCCTGTCCTCGCGCGAGTGTGCGACCTTCGTCTCCGGCGTGGTCAAGGATGCCTTCAGCCTGTGGCTGAACCAGCATACCGAGACCGGCGAGCGTATTGCCGAGCTGGCCATCAACAGCGCCCAAAGCCGCGTGCGGGCCGGACGTCAGGTCGTGCGCAAGAAGGTTACGCAGGGGCCGGCGCTGCCCGGCAAGCTCGCCGACTGCGCGTCCCAGGACACGGACCGCACCGAGCTGTTTCTGGTCGAGGGCGACTCGGCGGGTGGTTCGGCCAAGCAGGCGCGTGATCGCGACTACCAGGCCATCATGCCCCTTCGCGGCAAGATACTGAACAGCTGGGAGGTCGAGCCCGGCCAGGTCCTGAGCTCCCAGGAAATCCACGACATCTCGGTGGCCCTCGGGGTCGATCCGGGCTCGGATGACCTCAGCGGCCTGCGCTACGGCAAGGTCTGTATCCTGGCCGATGCCGACTCCGACGGCGCGCACATTGCCACGCTACTCTCGGCCCTGTTTCTGCGCCACTTCTGGCCGTTGGTCGCGGCCGGCCGGGTCTACGTTGCGATGCCGCCGTTGTATCGCATCGATATTGGCAAGGAGACCTACTACGCGCTGGACGACGGCGAACGCCAGGGAGTGCTCGATCGCATCGCCGCCGAGAAGCGCAAGGGCAAGGTCTCGGTGACGCGCTTCAAGGGTCTGGGCGAGATGAATCCCATACAGCTGCGTGAGACGACCATGGCGCCGGACACGCGCCGCCTGGTACGTCTGACCATCAAGCCGGGCGACGGCACGCAGCAGCTGATGGACATGCTGCTCGGCAAGAAGCGCGCCGCCGACCGCAAGGCCTGGCTCGAGCAAAAGGGCCACCTGGCCGAAGCCAATGTATGACGGCTGTGCCGTGCCGCGCGCCGATCGCATTCTCCTTCGAATTCAAGCCCCGACGATAGCCTACGATGACAGAAACGACCCAAACGCCATCCGACGACGGCATTGAACGTCTGCCGCTGAAGGAATTCACCGAGAAGGCGTACCTGGATTACTCCATGTACGTCATCCTGGACCGCGCTCTGCCGCACATCGGCGACGGGCTCAAACCCGTGCAGCGGCGCATCATCTACGCCATGTCCGAGCTCGGCTTGAACGCGGCGTCCAAGTACAAAAAGTCGGCCCGCACGGTCGGCGACGTGCTGGGCAAGTTCCACCCGCACGGCGACAGCGCCTGCTACGAGGCCATGGTCCTCATGGCACAGTCGTTTTCCTACCGTTATCCGCTGGTCGACGGCCAGGGCAACTGGGGTTCGGCGGACGACCCCAAGTCGTTCGCCGCCATGCGCTATACCGAGGCTCGCCTGTCGCACTTCGCCGAGCTGCTGCTCAGCGAGGTCGCTCAGGGCACGGTGGATTGGGCGCCGAACTTCGACGGTACGCTCGATGAGCCGTCCCTGTTGCCGGCGCGTGTGCCGCATGTGCTGCTCAACGGGACGACCGGTATTGCGGTGGGTATGGCGACCGATATTCCGCCGCACAATCTGCGCGAGGTGGCCAGCGCCTGCATTCGCCTGCTCGAGGAACCGAAGGCGACCGTCGCCGAGCTGTGCGAGCACGTCAAGGGACCGGACTATCCGACCGACGCAGAAATCATTACCCCGCGCGCGGACCTGGCACGCATGTACGAGACCGGGGGCGGCAGCGTGCGCATGCGCGCCCGTTACGATCGCGAAAACGGCGACATCATCATTACGGCGCTGCCGCATCAGGCCTCCCCGGCGCGTATCCTGGAACAGATCGCCGGGCAGATGAACGCCAAGAAGCTGCCCATGGTCGCCGACCTGCGTGACGAGTCGGATCACGAAAACCCAACGCGCCTGGTTATCGTCCCGCGCTCCAACCGCGTCGATGTCGAGGCCCTGATGGCGCACCTGTTCGCCACGACCGACCTGGAGCGTACGTACCGCGTCAACATGAATGTCATCGGTCTGGACGGCCGCCCGCAGGTCAAGAACCTGCGCGACATGTTGAGCGAATGGCTGGATTTTCGCCTTCAGACCGTACGCCGGCGTCTGCAGTTCCGCCTGGACAAGGTCACCCAGCGCCTGCACATTCTCGACGGCCTGCTGATCGCCTACCTCAATATCGATGAGGTCATTGCGATCATCCGCAACGAGGACAAGCCCAAGCCGGCCCTGATGGAGCGTTTTGGGCTGAGCGAGGCGCAGGCCGAGGCCATCCTCGAGCTCAAGCTGCGCCATTTGGCCAAGCTTGAGGAGATGAAGATACGCGGCGAGCAAAAGGACCTTGCCGAGGAGCGCGAATTTCTGGAAAAGACCCTGGGCTCGACCCGGCGCATGAAGACCCTCGTGCGCAAGGAGCTGCAGGCGGCCGCCGAGGAGTTCGGCGACGAGCGCCGTTCACCCTTGATGGAGCGTGCGGCGGCCCAGGCCCTGGACGAGACCGAGCTCATCAGTGCCGAGCCGGTGACCGTCGTTTTGTCACAGCGCGGTTGGGTGCGCACCGCCAAAGGACACGAAGTCGACGCGGCCTCGCTGAACTACAAGTCGGGCGACGCCTATCTCCAGGCTGCGCGCGGTCGCAGCAACCAACTCGCGGTGTTCATCGACTCCACCGGACGCACCTATGCCGTGCCCGCCCATACGCTGCCCTCGGCACGCGGTCAGGGTGAGCCCCTGACCGGCCGGCTCAATCCCCCGGACGGCGCGACTTTCGCGGGGGTGATGTTCGGTGATCCCGAGCAGTTGTTCCTCTTGGCGAGCGATGCCGGCTATGGTTTCGTGGCCAAGCTCGAAGACCTCTACACGCGCAACAAGTCGGGCAAGGCCGTGCTCAAGGTGCCCAAAGGGGCGCGGGTGCTGCCCCCGGTGCCGGTGGGCGATATGGAGACCGAGTGGGTCGCCGCCGCCAGCAACGAAGGACGTCTGTTGATCCATCCCATCGAGGAACTGCCCCAGCTGGCGCGCGGCAAGGGCGTGAAGATCATCAGCATCCCCTCGGCCCGCGCGGCCAAGCACGAGGAGTATGTCTGCGCCATCACCGTGTTGGGCGAGGACGATCGGCTGATCGCCTATTCAGGAAAGCGTCATACCACGCTCAAGGAAGAGGACCAGGCGCATTACGCCGGGGAACGCGGGCGACGCGGCAACAAGCTGCCGCGCGGCTTTCGCAGCATCGAGCGCCTGGAGCCCGGACGGGACTGAGCGTGTGCGCGCGGCCGATTTCCCGGGTTCAGCGCGGGATCGAATCGGCCGGATGTGCGCGGGTCGCCTTTTCCTGCTGTGCCTTCTCGCGCAGCTCCTTGAGCTTGGCCAGGACCTTGCGCGCCCGGGTGATGTGTTCCTCTAGCTCGGAGTTGTGCGGCGCGAGCTTGCGCAGCGGCAGCCAGGCGTCGAGCGCGGCCTGTATCTTGCCCTGGCTGTAGAGCCGGCGCCCGCGTTCGATACCCTTGGCCAGCTTTTTGTGCAGGCGGTGGTCCAGCTGCTTTTGGAGCTTGCCGAGCGCCGGGTTGCGCGGGTCGAGGCGTTCGAGCTTGGTCAGCGCGCCCCGGGCACAGACCCATTCGGCGTGCCGGTAGCAGCGGTGGTAGCTCTCTATCTGTTCCTGTACCGCGGATTGCAGTTGTTCGCGCCGGCGTCTGGCCTCGGCCGCCTGTTCGCGGGCGCGCTGCGCCGCTTTGCGTTTGCGCTGTGCCGCCTCTCGCCGCTCGAGTTCGGCCAGAGCGGCCTTGACCCGTGGATCGGGGTTTAGCTCGTCGGCGAGCACCAGGGCCTGCCTGGCCAGGTCGAGCTTGCCTTTATCCAGGGCCTGGCGGCCCGCATCGGCCAGTTCATCGCCCGTTTCCCGCCCCTCTTGTTCGGCCGACCGCAGGCGTCGGCTGGCGCTCCAACTGCCCGGATCGGCGTCGGCCATCTGGCGGCGCAGCGGGACCATGCTCTTGAGCCAGTGTCCCTTGTCGATAAGCTCGCGCCATTGGAGCTCGTGCACGTAGGCTTCGCGGCGTGCGGTCAGCTCGCGCCTTGCCTTTTGCAGGCGTTCGTCGTCGGGGAGGCGATCCTGTGCCGTGGCCAGCAGCCGGTCCGCGTCCGCCCACTTGGCCTTGTCTTCCAGGCTTGCCGACTGCTTGAGTACGGAATGGACGTAGCTGTCGGCTTGTCGGCGGATCGATTCGAGCTTCGCTCGCAGCGCCCGATAATGGGGGTGACTCGGGGCGACTCGCTCGAGGGTGTCGATCGCCTTGCCGTACTCCTTTTGTGCAACCCAGTCGTCGGCCTGCTGGCCGACGTCCGAGCGCAGGGCATAGAGCTGGGCGCAGCCGGACAGGCCCAACGCCAGGCTGAGGAGGAGGATGCCCAGGTACTTGTTCATGCCACGACTTTGTCGGCGAGGATTTCCGAGATCTGGGCGTCCATGGTCGCGCGGAAGGTGGCGGCGACGTCCTTGACGAGGAAGGTGGTCACCGGGCGGCTCTTGCCTCGCAGGCGAATCGATTTGTGACGGCGTGCGATGATGCGCCACTGGACGTCGGGGTCCTTGTAGAACTCTTCGGTGATGATGATCTGGCCGGCGCCGGCCGCATCATACAGCCGCGCAGCGAGATTGACCGAGTCGCCCACGACCGTGTACTGCATACGCTCGTGAGAGCCCATGTTGCCCGCGAGCATCGTGCCGCTGTTGACGCCGATCCGGAAATGAATGGGGAACTTGCCGTCGCGTACCCGCTTGGCATTGAGGCGATCGACGAGGCGTTGAATCATCACCGCGCAGGCCACGGCATTGAAGGCGTGTTCCTCGTCGCTGTCGGGGACGCCGAACACGACCATGGCACAGTCGCCCATATACTTGTCGATCGTGCCGCGGTAGAGCTGGCTAGCCAGGGCGATATACGAGAAATATTCGTTCAGGAGCTTTGCCACTTCGTCCGGGCTGAGCTGCTCGGACATGCTGGTGAATCCGACGATATCGGCGAACAGGACCGAACCTCTGACGTGCTGGCCGCCCAGCTTGATCTGGTCGAGATTTTCGAGGATCTGACGCGCGACGTTCGTCGATACGAAACGCGAGAAGACGTTTTCCACCTGAGATTTCTCCAACAGGCCCGCGGCCATGGTGTTGAAGGCTTCCATCAGGTGGCCGATCTCGTCGTTGCGCCGGTCCTGGATACGATATCGCAGGTTTCCCTGGTCGATAGCGCGGCTGGCATCCATGAGATTGTGAATGGGCTTGGACAGGCGCCGGCCCATGACGAAGGCCGTAACGATGCCGAGCAGGATCATGAGCAAAGTGGCTGCTACGATGGCGCGAATTGCGTCATGGATGGCCTGGCTCATCGTGCTGGCGCTGAAGGTAATCAGGGCGTGTCCGGCAATGAGCTTGTGGAACCGTATAGGGACCAGGTACGAGACGACGTGGATTTGCTGGCGGTCGGCGTTGGTCCAGTCCCAATCGAACGTGTAGCTGTTGGGCGCCAGCTCGTGGGCTCGACGGTACAGGCTGAGAATATTGGGTTTCGGGATCACGCCTCGGGAGACGAGTATCTTGCCGTTGTCCGAATAGATGACCGCGCCGAGGAGGTGATCGTCGGAGCCGAGATTGTTGATGAGCACCTTCAGACCGAGCAGGTCGTCGGACAGGACGAGTTCCTTGGAAGATTCCGCCAATTGACTGACCACAGTCTGACCGAATTCGTGCATTTGTTGGCGCAGCAGCTGGGTCTGATTCTTGACGATGACCATCCCCAGGAGGGTCATGCCGACGGCAATGAGCAGCGTGATGACCAGGGCGAGCTTGTAGGCGATCGGGAAGTGCTTGGGAACGCGCTCGGCAAGCCACGGACGAGCGCGCCGCGTGCGGCGTCGGGCCAGCGCCGCGAGCCGGCGCAATCGGTGGATCGGTTGTCGCCAAGGTGACATCGTTTTCGCGATTCCATCGCCCGTTTATTATGTGGTCGCACACGCCGGGCGGTGGCCGGGCCGTGCGGGGACCGCTGGGTTTTGCGGCGTGTAGAAACCCCCCAAATAATAGCACGTAAAGGCGCCGATCCACACGCATGGCGGCCCCGGACCCTCCGAGGCCGCCGCGTAAAGCACATTAAAATTAACGGCTTAGGGGAACGGGCCGGTATCGGCTCGCGGCGGGCCGAGCCCCGGGTCATTCAGTGGGCTTGGGCATGGTGGCGCACTCGGCGAAGATACGCTTGTCGCAGCGCCGGCAGCGTTCCGGGTCGAGGCTCTTGATCACGAGGTTGTGAATGGCCTCGGCCTTGGACGCGAAGACGTGGCGGTCGTCGATGACGTCCAGGTAGTCGCCGCGTTTGAAGATGCGGCACACGGCATCCTTGACCTTGCACAGGTACAGTCCGCCGCCCATCTCGCGCCGACGCCGGGCCTCCTTGACTATCATTTCGGCGCCGGCGAGATCCACGAAGTTGATGCCCGAACCCACGATCAGCAGCCGCGTCTGTTCGGGGTCGTGCTGATCGTAGCTTTGCAGCGTCTCTTCGACGTGATTGACCGCGCCGAAGAACAGTGAGCCGTCAATTCGTACGATCTTGAGCTGCGGACACTCGGGCAGGTTCGCGTTGGTGACCAGCTTGTGACGCTCGTCATTCGGGTCGGGCACCAGCGTATGAATGCGCGGGCGCGAGGTCCGGTTGAGATAGACGACCAGCGACAGCATGACGCCGAGCAGGATGGCGAACTCGAGCTCGACCAGCAGGGTGGCGAAGAAGGTCGTGAGCAGAATGCCCGTCTCCGAACGGCTGGCGCGGATGATCTGCGAGATGTGGTGGAAGTCGATAAGACCCCAGGCCACCAGCAGCAGGATGCCCGCCATGGCGGCGTTGGGCAGGTATGCCGCGTAGGGAGCGACCAGCAGCATGACTCCCATCAGCATGACGCCGGCAAAGGCGGCGGCCAGCGGCGTGCGGGCCCCGGCCTCGTAGTTGACGCCGCTGCGGTTGAACGAACCGGTGGCAACGTACGAGGAGAAGAAGCTGCCCACGATGTTCGACAGGCCCTGGCCCTTGAATTCCTGGTTGCCGTCCAGACGCTGGCCCGAGCGTGCCGCCAGCGAGCGGGCGATGGACACCGCCTCGGTCAGGGCCAGCAGCGTTGCCGCCACGGCCACCGGTGCCAGGTCCTTGATGGTCGTGAGCGTCAGGTCGGGCCCGGACAAGGGGGGCAGGGAGGCGGGCAGGGCCCCCACGGTCTGGATGCCGGTGACGGCCTGTCCGTAGAGTGCGTTCAGCGCGACCGATACGGCGCTGCCGGCCAGCATGGCGACGATCATGTAGGGGATGCGCGGCCAGTACCGTTTGACCAGGATCCCCGAGATCAAGGTGACCAGGGCGACGGCAGTCACGTAGGGATTGATCTTGTCGAGTTGATCGAACAGAGCGCCGAAGACCTCGTAGACGTGCAGTCCGCGCGGGATGGGTACACCGAAGAAATTCTTGATCTGGTTGGTGCCGATCAGGATGGCCGCGCCGGCCGTGAAGCCGACCACGACCGAGTGTGAGATGAAGTTGACCAGTGTGCCCAGGCGCACCAGCCCCATGACGAGCTCGATGGCACCGACCATGAACGTCAGGGTGAGCGCCAGGCGCACGTACTCGGGCGAGCCCGGCTCGGCAAACGCGCTCAGCGAGGCGAACAGCACGATGGAGGCGGCGGTCGTGGGGCCGGACACCAAGTGCCAGGACGAGCCGAACAGAGCGGCGATGAGCGCGGGCACCATCGCGGCATAGAGGCCGTACTCGGGTGGCATGCCGGCGATCGTGGCAAAGGCCACGCCCTGGGGCAGGACGATGATGGCGCCGGTCAGCCCCGCCAGGGCGTCGGCACGCAGCGTCTCGCGGTTGACCATCGGCAGCCAGCGCAGGAAGGGAAAGAACTTGACCCAAAAGACGCTGCACTGCTGTGACTGCTTCAGACGCTGTGACTCTTCCATCGACATTCCTCGCCGGGGTGGACGCCCCGCCCGATACATGGGGTGGCAAAGCCGGGCATTATAGGCACGGCAGGGCCAATTCTCAAATTTTCGTTAAGAAACAAGCCTTCGAACCCGGATCCGGGCCTCGGAGGTCTTCAATCCCACGCGTTAATATTTGTTAAAATTTCGTTGAACTCCGGCGGTCCGCCCCCATCTAATGCCTGCAATGATCCGATTTTCCCCAGACAATCCGGGAGCTTGGCAATGAAGCGCGTGTTTCTGTTTCTGGCCACCAATCTGGCCATTCTCGTGGTCCTGAGCATCACCCTGCGCCTGCTGGGTGTCGAGAGCTACTTGGACGCCCAGGGCGGCGGTCTGAATCTCCAGGCCCTGCTGGTGTTCGCGGCCGTCATCGGCTTTGGCGGCTCGTTGATCTCCTTGGCGATTTCCAAATGGACTGCCCGGCACATGACCGGGGCCCGCGTCATCGAGCAGCCGCGGGATGCCGCGGAGGTCTGGCTGGTCGACACCGTGCGCCGGCTCGCCCGACAGGCCGGTATCGGTATGCCCGACGTCGCCATTTATGATGCCCCGGATATCAATGCCTTTGCCACCGGCGCGAACCGCAACCGCGCGCTGGTGGCGGTGAGCACCGGGCTGCTGCGCCACATGTCCGAAGACGAGGCGGAGGCTGTATTGGGCCATGAGATCAGCCACATTGCCAATGGCGACATGGTCACGCTCGCGCTCATCCAGGGCGTGGTCAATACGTTCGTTATCGTCCTGTCCCGGGTCATCGGTCACTTGGTGGACCGCGTGGTCTTCAAGACCGAGCGCGGCCACGGTCCGGCCTTTTGGATCACGGCTATCGCGGCCGAGCTGGTGCTGGGCATCCTGGCCAGTGCGATTGTGATGTGGTTCAGCCGTCGGCGCGAGTTCCGTGCCGATGCCGGGGGTGCGGCCCTGGCCGGCCGCGCCAAGATGATAGCCGCCTTGCAGCGACTGCAGGCCAGTGCCGGCCAACCTCACTTGCCCGACCAGATGGCCGCGTTCGGGATTGCCGGCGGCATTGGTCACGGACTGCGCCGTCTGTTCATGACGCATCCCCCGCTGGCGGAGCGCATCGCCGCGCTCCAGCGGGCCGGGAACATGGGCAGTGACCGCTCCAGCGGGGATCGCCCGCATCCCCAGGTTGGGTGAGGCGGGGTCGATCCGGTACAATACCCGGCTTTTGACCGGCCGAATTGAGCCTAGGGAGCCAGTATGTCATTGATCCGCCCCTTTGCCGGGCTGCGCCCGGTGCCAGAGCATGCCGCCGACGTGGCGGCCCCGCCCTATGACGTGTTGAGCAGCGCCGAGGCCCGCCAGCGGGCCGAAGGGCGGCCCTGGAGCTTTCTCCACATCTCCAAGCCCGAGATCGACCTTCCCGAGGGCACCGACGTCCACGACCCGGCCGTTTACGCCAAGGGCGCGGAAAACCTGCAGCGCATGGTTGCCGAGGGTATCCTGCAGCGCGATTCCCAGCCCTGTTATTACCTGTACCGGCTGGATATGGGCTCGCACTCGCAAACCGGCTTGGTCGCTGTGGCCTCGGTCGCCGACTACGACAGCAACCGCATCCGCAAGCACGAATTTACCCGCCCCGACAAAGAGGACGATCGGGTGCGCCAGATCGACGCCCTCAATGCTCAGACCGGCCCGGTCTTCCTGACCTATCGGCATCAACAGGCAGTCGATGAGTTGGTCGAGAAGGCCACCTCCGGTGCGCCTGAATACGACGTGACCGCCAGCGACGGCGTGCGCCACCGTTTATGGGTGGTGCGCGAGGCGCAGCTCATCGACGGCCTCACGGGTCTGTTCGATGCCATGGATTGTCTGTACATCGCTGACGGGCACCACCGTTCGGCGGCGGCATCGCGAGTGGCCGCCATGCGCCGCGGCGACCATCCCGGCGACGGCGAACAGAACTACGAATATTTCCTGTCGGTCATATTTCCCGACAACCAGATGCAGATCCTCGATTACAACCGCGTGGTCAAGGACTTGAACGGCCTGTCGCCCGAGGCCCTGCTCGAGCGTCTACGCGAGGCCTTCGATGTTGCGCCGGAGAGTGGGCCGGTGAGCCCGACGCAGACGGGCGAGTTCGGTTTGTACGTCGCCGGACAGTGGTACCGCTTGACCATCCATGCCGATCGTGTCCCGCAGAATGACCCGGTCGGGTGCCTCGACGTGAGCTTGCTGCAAAATCACCTGATCGAGCCCGTGTTGGGTATCGAGGACCCGCGGCGCGACGCGCGTATCGACTTCGTCGGCGGCATTCGGGGGCTCGGCGAGTTGGAACGGCGCGTCGACAGCGGCGAGATGGCGATGGCCTTGTCCATGTACCCAACGCGGATGGACGAGCTGATGGCGGTGGCCGATGCCGGCGAAGTGATGCCGCCCAAGTCAACCTGGTTCGAACCCAAGCTTGCCGACGGCCTCGTCTCCCACGTGTTGGACTGATTGGCGCGTGCGGCGCCGCAGGCTTCAACTGTCCTCAGTGAAGTCGTAGTCCATTTCCGCGGTCGGGCCGCGCAGGAAATAGCCTTGGATGTAGTCGACGCTGCATTGCCAGAGGACCGCCAGACTGTTGGCATCCTCGACGAATGCGGCGATGGTGCGTTTGCCCATAGTGCGCGCATGCTCACTGATTGTCTTGACCCGTTCCTGTGTCTCGACGTTGGTCGCGAGGTTACTGTTCAATGACTGGTCGAGCTTGAGGTAGTCGACGTCCAGGTGTTTGACCGAATCGAAGGTGTTGGGCTCGGTCCCGAACCGGTCCAGGGCGAAGCGGCAGTGCAACTGTTTCAGGCCGGCGATGACTTCCTGTGCACGCTTTAGGTGATTCAACGCTGTCGATTCGTTGATGGCGAATACGATGTACTCACCGTGTAGACGCAGTGCCTTGATGCGTTCGCTGACCCAGGGGATGAACTGATCGTCCGTGAGCGAGCCGCCCGAGAGCTTTACGAACAATCGCGTCTTGGTGCCGCTTTGCAACCGGTCGGACAGAATCTTGAACGCGTTGGCAAGTACCCATCGGTCGATATAGAGCATGAGCCCGGCATGTTCGGCGGCGGGCATGAACTCGCTCGGTTCCACCTCGTTGTTATGCTCGTCCAGGAGGCGTACCAGGACTTCGTAGTTTTCGCCCTCCTCGCCGTGCAGGCTGACGATGGGCTGGTAGAGCAGCTGAAACTGATTGTTTTGCAGCGCGTCCTTGATCTTCTGGGACCAGTGCAGGAGTTTTTCCTGTTCGGCCAGACCGGCGACGGCCGGGTTGTGCAGGATGTGACCGTTGCCACCGGCCTCGCGAACCGACTCGCAGGCCTTCTCGGCGTTGAGCAGCGACCGCTGCCCGTTGCCCGCGGTTTCGTTGATGAGACTGATGCCAATGCTTGCCGTGGTGCGCACCGTCTGGCCGCCGACCTCGGAGAAATAGTCCTCGACCAGCTTGCAGATTCCCTTGGCGAGTTTTTCCGCGTGCTCAGCGTCGACCTTCTCGAGCAGCAGCGTGAACACCTCGCCCTCGAAACGGGCCAGCAGGCCGGTCTCCCCCAGCTTGGATTTGAGCAGGTTGGCCACGTCAGCCAGGAACAGATCGCCGCCTGAGATCCCGATGTTGTCCTTGATGCCCTTGTAGCCGTCCAGATAGATATAGAGCAGGGCGCCCCGAGACTTGCCTTCGACAGCGCGCGAGACCAGGTGGTCGACCTGCTCGAGGAAATAGGCTCGGTTGTACAGACCGGTGAGCAGGTCCTGTTTGCTTAATACACTGAGCTTCTTTTCCAGCTCCTGACTGAGCGTCTGGTCGCGAATGATGATCTGCGTGCAGGCCTCGCCCTCCATGCTGGCAGGCGAGAATTCCATGGTGATTTTGAATTTTCGCCCGTCCACCTGTCGGCCGTGGACCTCGAGCGTGCTTTCGCTGGTGTCCCCCTTGGCGTACTTGCGCAGGAAATCCTTGAAGTGGGCGTTGTCCTCGCTGCTTACCATATCCATGATGGGCACGCCCTGGATGTCGTCCTGACTGTCGTAGCCGAACATCTTCAAGTAGGCACTGTTGGCATAGATGTGCATCCCGTCATGCACATAGGCGATCGCATCCCGTGAGCTGTCGATGAGGTCGCGCGCACGCTTTTCGGTCTCGCGCAGCATCTTTTCGCAGCGGCGGTGGTCGCGCCGGGCCTTCAAGTCGGCGACTTCGCGGTTGACGATGGCCTTGAGGCGTTCAGGCTGGTCCATGGCGACCAGGTCCCGAGCCCCCGCGTGCAGGAGCGGTACGGCCGATGTCTCGTCGCCGGGCTGAGTGACGATAACCAATGGCAGGTCGCGCCCGCTGGCGGCCATGATCTCCAGCGCCTGCTTGGCGCTCAGCAGCGGCAGCTTGGGGCGCGCCAGGACCAGGTCGAGAGGGTGCTCATCGAGGGCCGCCCGCATGTCCTCGTCGTCTTCGACGCGGATGTCGCGGACGATGTGTCCGGCATTGCGCAGGACATTGATCAGCGCCTCGGCTTCTTCGGAGGAGTCGAACAGGGTCAGGACTCTAAGGAGGTTGTCGCTACTCACTATGTCTCTCGTCTCGCCGCTCAGTATTGCCGTGTTCACCTTCCACCCCCACGGAAGTGAGCGTGATCGGCAGGGACTTTATACGGTATTTTGGCGCTCCCTGACCAGCCTGAGGAGCAATCGGGGTCGTCGTCGGCCTCGGCCGTCGTCATATCACTGACCAGACATTCGCGAAATCGCGGTCCTCCACCCAATTGTCCGCAGGCGGCTTGTGTTCGGGCTTGTCCAGCAGTGCAAACTGGAACTGGGCGAACAACCCTGTGTTTTCCATGAGCTTGGTTAACTCGACAGGCGCCTGATGCCCCATCACGGTCAACGTCACTTTGCTGCCGACACGGTACGGTACCGGCGGGGTGATGACGGTGGCCGGCTGATTGATGGGCGCCAGTTCGGGCAGGAGCAAGGCCCGGTGGTCGTGGTGCTTGCCTTGTCCGGTTTCGCTGACGGGGCGCACGGCGATGGGCGCCGCGTCGGGAGTCAACATCTGCACGCCGAGCGTCAGTTGGCCGCGTTCGGTCGACTTCATCCAACGGATGACCCCGATGCCCCACCGGCGCGGCTCAGATTCCTCCTGGCGGCGCAGCCCGATGAGCTCGCCGACCAGTACGTTCGCATGCTGCTGGTGTTCGCTGACCAGACAGCAGCCGCCTGCGCTTTCGTTGACCATCTTCCATATGTCCGCATGATAGCGCTCGGCTGCCTTGCTCTCCAGGGGCTCGGCGGGCGCCTGACGCTTGAGCTGCTCGTAGCCGGTGACATCGTGGGGGTAGACGAGCTCCCAGACGTCGGGCTGCTCCTGGTTTACGTCCAGAACGGGAATGCTGTCGTAGTGCGCAGGTTGGTCGAAGGAGTTGTCCCCCCCGCCGCTTGCTTCGTCCTCGGCGGCCCGTTGACCCCGATCGCGGCTGATGAAGTGGTGCATGGAGGTCAGCCCCATCGCCACCACGACCTTGTCCCGCTTGTCGGTGCGCGAAAAGCTACGTTTGGGGGTTACACCCCAGGACAGCATGAGACGGCGCATCAGGTCGCTGGACAGATTGGGGGTCTGTTTGTCGATATTCGTGAGCGTGCTCAGGGACTCGTCGTGGACGTGTGCGATCTGCTCGCGGATGACCCGTGCCAGTTCGTCGGTCGAGAGGGTACGGCACAGCTCCGGGCGGTGGGTGTGTGCGGACAGGGGAATGTAGCTCGGCGGATAGTCGCCGTCGAGCACCACCACGAACCGACCACTGAGGCTTTCGTCCCTTTGTATGGGATTGAGATGGGCGTGCACCGCCCAGCGCTCGAGGTTGATATAGACCCGTTCGGCCTCGCCCTGGCGCAGCCGGTAGGGTGAGGCGAGCGAGAGCAGCAGGATGCGCTTGTATTCGTTGCTCACCGTCGATTTGGGCACGAGGCGTCGCTGGCCATCGGCCACGGGCGTGCCGTGCAGCTTCTTGCGTTCGGCGAAGGCGTACAGCGAATGGATTTCCTTCCAAATACCCGGAGGAAAAGGCCCATAGACCTGGTAGGAGGTCAGCAGCATCCGCCCCTGATACGTCAAGGCGCGGTGGATCAGCTGAACCACCTGTCGGTTGTCCGAAAACAAGGCGCTGCGGTTGGCCGAGTCCTCCAGGGCTATCTTGTAACCGGTGGCCATCTCGGCACACAGCTCGCGTGCCAGGGCCGCGACCTTCTGCGCCTTGGGAGGCAGGGGAAAGGGGATGGTGAGAAAATGCTTCTTCAGGGCCTCGGTGATATAGAGCACCGGTTCGCGCAGCATCTCGAGAAAGCGCAGCCGGTCGCTGACAGTGAGGTCCTCGCGGTTGGTCTGCGTCAGGGCGCTGAATACCAGTCGGGCCGTCTCGCCGACGTTGGCCATGGGCAGATCGCCCAGCCACTGTTCGACTTTCCTTGGGCGAACGTCGAACCCCTGGCCATGGGCCCGGGTGCGTTCCGGAACATTCAAACCGAGAGGCGTGCCCACCTGGACCCTCCTGTCATGCGGTTGAGGCCAGACTCTAAGTCCTTGTCTAGCAGACCTTTCTTGCAGTATGACATTATTGCTGCAAAGGCGTCTACCCGCCCGGTTTTTGCGAGCACGCGCACTGCTACCGCGGCGTCTTGCCGGGTCGCCCGGGAATCTCGCGTACGAGCCTTGGAACGAGATAGCCCGGCAGTCGGGCCCGCAGGCTCTCCATCAATCGCCCGGCGCGCGCCTCGTCGACGTCGAAATGCACCGCGCCCTGGACCGGGTCCAACAAGTGCAGGTAATAGGGCAGCACGCCGGCTTCGAACAACGTCTCACTGAGTCGCGCGAGGGTCTGCGAGTCGTCGTTGACCTCACGCAGCAAGACGCTCTGGTTGAGCAGCGTTGCACCGCGGCCGCGCAACCGGCCCAGGGCCTGAACGACCGCCGTGTCTATCTCATGAGGGTGATTGGCGTGCACCACGACCACGGTTTGCAGGCGTGTGGCGTCCAGCCACGCCAACAGCGCCTCGTCGACGCGTTCGGGCAGGACGATCGGCTGGCGGGTGTGGATGCGCAGACGGCGCACATGAGCGATGTCGTCCAGTGCCTCGACCAGCGCCGCGAGGCGCCGGTCGCTCAGCGACAGGGGGTCGCCGCCGCTGAGGATCACCTCTTCGATGGAGGCATCGCTCGCGATATAGCTCAGCGCCTCGCGCCACGACTCGAGGCCGGGGTTGGCCTCGCTGTAGGGGAAGTGGCGCCGGAAGCAGTAACGGCAGTGGATGGCACAGGCGCCCGTGGTCACCAGCAGCACGCGTCCGTGGTACTTGTGCAGCAGACCGGGGCGGGGCATTGCCCGGCGATCGCCAACCGGGTCGACGCCGAAGGCGGGGTCGGTCTTCAGCTCCCCGGCCGTGGGCAGCACCTGGAGCAGCAGCGGGTCGCGCGGGTTGCCCCGTTCCATGCGGGCGAGGTAGCCGCGCGGTACGCACAGACCGAACTGCACGGCGGCCGATCTGGCCGCCGGCAGCAGCGAGTCCGGCAGGTCGAGGGCGGCGAGCAGCTCTCCCGGGTCGCGTACGGCATCGGCCAGGGCGTGCTGCCACCGGGGCCTGTCCTGCGTTCCGGTGTGCCAAGTGACGGCGGTTCGCGTTATCATAGTCCGAATCTATTGGTCCGATCGGGAAATGATCCCAGAACGAGGAAGCGATGGCTAGTTATAGCACCAACGAGTTCAAGGGCGGCCTGAAGGTCATGCTGGACGGTGACCCCTGCAGCATTATCGAAAACGAGTTCGTCAAGCCGGGTAAGGGGCAGGCCTTCAACCGGGTCAAGTTCCGCAACTTGCTCTCCGGCCGTGTGGTGGAACGGACCTTCAAGTCCGGCGATTCGCTCGAGGCCGCCGACGTGCATGAGACCGAGATGCAGTACCTGTACAACGACGGTGAGCATTGGCACTTCATGCATCCGGAGAGCTTCGAGCAGGTCGGGGCCGATGCCAGCGCGGTCGGCGATGCCGCCAAGTGGCTCAAGGAGCAGGACATGTGCACCATCACGCTGTGGAACGGTGCACCCATCAGCGTGACCCCGCCGAACTTCGTGATCCTCAAGATTACCGACACCGAGCCCGGCGTGCGCGGCGATACGGCCAGCGGCGGCGGCAAGCCGGCGACTCTGGAAACGGGGGCGGTGGTGCGCGTACCGCTGTTTCTGGATGTCGACGAGCTCATCAAGGTCGACACCCGCACGGGCGAGTATGTCTCCCGCGCCAAGGAATAGTGCGCGGGCGTTCGCGGCGTCGTGGTGAGCGAGGACCGCGCGCCGACCGAACGGTGGCGGCCGTCGGCCTTGCCGGCGGTGCTCGAACGGCGCGCCGAACTCTACCGACGTATTCGGGACTTTTTTGCCGAACGCGGTGTGCTGGAGGTCGACACCCCGATACTATCGGCCGCCGCGACCACCGATCCGAATATCGAGAGCTTCGTCACCCGCTACGTGGGCCCCGGCGCGCCGCAGGGGCGTGCCCGCTACCTCCAGACCTCACCCGAGTTCCCCATGAAGCGCCTGCTGGCCGCGGGGAGCGGTCCGATCTATCAACTGTGCAAAGTCTTCCGCCAGGGCGAGGCGGGCCGGTATCACCAACCGGAATTCACGATGCTCGAGTGGTATCGCCCGGGACTCGATCACCACGGATTGATGAATGAGGTCGAGGCGTTGCTGATTGAACTCACCTCGGGTCACCTGTCCCTGGCGCCGTCGGTCCGGCTGAGCTACGCCGAGGCCTTTCAGAGCTACCTCGGGCTCGATCCGCACCGGGCGGACACGAGTGACCTGCGGGCGTGCGCCGAGGAATCGGGGCTGGGGCCGGTGTCCGGATTGGCGGCCGATGATCGCGACGGGTGGCTGGAGCTGCTCCAGGCCGGCGCACTGGAGTCCCGCCTGCCTCGGGATCGACCCGTCTTCATATTCGATTTCCCCGCTTCGCAGGCGGCGCTCGCCCGCGTGCGCCCGGGAGCGCCCGACGTGGCGGAGCGTTTCGAGCTGTATCTGGACGGCCTGGAGCTGGCCAACGGCTTCCACGAGTTGGCCGATGCCGCCGAGCAGCGGCGGCGCTTTGCCTCGGATGTCGCCAGGCGGGCGGCTGGCGGCGGCGAGACGATGCCGATGGACGAGCGCCTGTTGGCGGCGCTCGAGCACGGCCTGCCCGACTGCGCCGGCGTGGCGCTCGGGGTCGATCGCCTGTTGATGCGGATAGTCGGTGCCTCGACTATCGGGGAGGTGACCGCCTTCGCCTGGGAGAGCGCCTGAGCGAAGGAGGCCTCAGTCGGCCGTTTGCTCCTGCCAGCGCGTGAAGCATTCCAGCCCGCAGAAGTAATGGACATAGTCCGGTCCCTCGAAGCTCTGGGCGACGGAGGGGGGGATTTCGGCGAGGCATTGCTCGCATTCGACGCGCTGGGGATTTTCCGGAATCGGCTTCTCGGTCATGGGGAGTACCTCGCATACCGCCAAAAGACATGTGGCCGGCCCATCCTCGGCCTGGTGCGCCGATGTCTCGACCCGACGCCGCCTCCCTGCACGGCCTTTGCCGGACCGCATGCGGGCCGCCGGCAACGTCCGACCATGCCAATAAGAATAGACCAAGGGAGTCGAAGTGCACGGCCGGCGGGGGCGGGTTCGGGTGGCAGGTCAGTCCCGCTGGCGGCCCAGCCGCTGGCCCATGCGCACCGGTGCCCCCGGATGGATGGCCCGGTCCCAGGCGGCGGCGCCCGGCGCGAACAGCACGATCACCGTCGAGCCCATGTTGAAACGGCCCATTTCCTGGCCGCGCTCCAACACCAGCGGGGCCGCCGCGTCTTCGTAGCGCCATGTGCGCACACTGCGCCCGGCGGGCGGAGTGACCTCGCCGTGCCAGATGGTTTCGATACTGGCGACGTTGATCGCCCCGACCAGAACGAGCGCGATGGGGCCGGCGGCGGTATCGAAGACGGTCACCACGCGCTCGTTGCGGGCGAACAGCCGGGGGACGGCGCGGGTGGTTCTTGGATTGACGCTGAACAGGCGCCCGGGCACGTGCACCATCTGACGCAGTCGGCCTTCCAGCGGCATATGGATGCGGTGATAGTCCCGCGGCGACAGGTACAGCGTGGCGAATTCACCGTTGGCAAAGGTGTCCGCCAGCTCCCGGGACCCGCCCAGCAGGGTCTGCAGGCTGTAGTAGTGTCCCTTGGCCTGCAGCAGCGAATCGGACTCGATGTGTCCGACCTGGCTGACGGTGCCGTCGACGGGGCAGATCAGCTCGCCTCGGCCCGAGGCGAGCGGTCGGCAGCCCGACTTGAGCGCGCGGGTGAAGAAGCTGTTGAAGTCGGGATACGCCGAAGGCTCGCTGTGCTGCGCCTCGTTCATGTCAACACCGAAATGGGCGATGAACCGGCGGATGAGCATGTCCTTCAGCCAGCGCACGCGCGAGCGTGTCAGCGCATGCACCAGGCGCGAAATGGCGTGGGTGGGCAGCGGGTATTGGGCGAACGCGGCCAGATAATCGAGCAGGCCCGCCCCCTTGTCGGCGGGCGGGCCTGCCCGGCGGGATGGCGATGACATCGAGGAATCAGTGATTCATGTGCATGTGCATGCCGCCTTCGCCGGCGCCTGCCTTGCGCACGGGCATCTTGAAGCTCAGCGTGCGCCCGTCGTTGAGCCGCAGCGTCATCTTCACGCTGTCGCCGGCCTTGAGCGCGTGCTTGGGCTGCATCAGCATCAGGTGGTAGCCTCCGGGCTCGAAGCTGAACTTGCCGTTGGCCGGGATGGTGACATGGTCCTGTTTGATCATGTGCGCCACGCCGTTGCGGACCTCGCTGCGGTGCAGCTCGACGGAACCGAAGGCCGGGCTGCTGGCACCAGTGATCTTGATGGCGCGGTCCGTCTTGTTCTCCAGTGTTACGTAGCCGGCGAGCATGCGCATCCCGGGCGGGGCCTCTCTCACCCAGGCGTGGTGCGCCGTCAGGCCCTCGGCCGCCGCGGCGGGGACGGCGGCCACAGCGAGCAGGCCCGCGAACAATAGAGCAGAACGTCTGATTAAGCCTTTCATCGTGCTATGAACCCTCGTAGTAGTGTCGAATCTTGCGATAGGCCGCCGTGATTGTGTCGATCTTGTGCGGTGGGGAGAAGATGGCACGTTCGCGCCCCTGCGGGTCGACCAGAAATATCTGGGCGCTGTGGTTGACTGTGTAACCCGCCTTGCTTTTGGGATCCTTGGTATAGCTGTAGAGCACGCCCAGCTGCTTGGTGATGTTGTTGATCTGCTTGATGGTGCCGGTGGCGCCGACAAAGTTCGGATTGAAGAAACGCACGTATTTTTTCAGCTCCGGAACCTTGTCGCGATCGGGGTCGACCGAGATGAAAACGACCTGAGTCTTGGCCAGCTCCGCCGGCGTCTTCTCCAGTTTCTGGTAGACCCCATTGAGGATACTCAGGGTCAGCGGACAGACATCGGGGCAGTTGGTGTAGCCGAAGAACACGAAGCTCCACTCGCCGCGCAGCCGATCTAGGTTGAAGGCCTGGCCATTGGAGTCGGTCAGGTTGAACGGCGCGAGCGGCTTGCCGTGGGGCAGTACCGTGGCGTCGAGTCCCTTGGGTATGCCCTGGCGTAGCGCGGGCCCGGATTCGGCGTCCGCGCCGGGCCCGTTGTGCAGGCGCAGGCTGAGCCACAGGCCCAGCCCCAGGCTGGCCACCGCGACGATGGCGAGCAGGATAAGGGCGGATTTCTTGGTGGTCTTGGTGCTGTTATCGGACATCGGCGCATTATTCCATGTAATTGTTCTGTGATCACGGGGCGATACGCATGGCCCCGCCCAAGTGCCGGGCGTCGGGTGCGGCGGCGTCCAAAAAGACTATCTCCATTGGAAGAGACTGGGCGGGTCGTGCCCGCCGGGCCGCGGCTGGCGCAAAGCTATTGATTTATGACGGTTCACGGGCTAGTTTTGTTCCGTAGTCGTTTCCTGTGAGGAGTCTCGCATGGCCAGTGTCAGCATGATGTTGCCTAAACAAAGTCGGCCCGTCTGGACCGCCGAGCTGGAGCCCGTGGGCGTAACCGCCGCAGCACTGGTCGACATTCCCCTGATGGGCTGGGTTGCGGCCGGCGAGCCCGTCGATCTTTGCGAGCAGCGCGAGAGCGTGGCCGTTCCCGCCAACATGGTTCGCAAGAACACCTATGCCTTGCGGGTCCGGGGACACTCGATGGTTGACGATAACATCCAGGATGGCGACATCATTATCATTGAGAAGCGTGAAACCGCTGAAAACGGCCAGTCGGTGGTCGCCATGATCAACGGCGAGCAGGTGACGCTGAAGCGTTTTTACGTCGAGGCCGACGGTATCCGGCTGCAGCCGGCAAACCCCGAGATGGCTCCGATCCGCCTGCACAACGGCGATGTCCAGATCCTCGGCATCGTCACCGGCGTCATTCGCCAACCCGACCCGGCGTGAATCATACGCGGGTCGCCGCAGGCCCCCGCCAATCTGAACCCTCGTCTTGAGATTTCGTGCCGGCCGGCCACCTGCGGTGGCTTGGAGGCCCTTTCGTGAAGTTCCTCTGCGATGAGATGCTCCAGCGCCTCGGCCGTTGGCTGCGCGCTGCGGGCTACGACACCGTCATCGAGACGCAGGGCGAAAGTGATCGCCGCTTGCTGCAGCGCGCCCTGGAGGAGGGCCGTTGGCTGCTCACCCGCGATCGCAAGCTGCTGGAACACCGCGGCGCGGATGACGCGGTGATCCTGCTGCAGAGCGACGGCGTCGAGGCCTGCGTTGCCGAGTTGACGCGGCGCATGGCCATCGACTGGCAATATCGTCCCTTTACGCGGTGTCTACGCTGCAACACGCCGCTGGTCGAGGCCCGGCCCGAGCAAATGCAGCAGATGCCCGCCCGGGTGCGCGAGCGTTTCGACACCGCACGTTATTGTCCGCATTGTCGTCAGCTCTACTGGGAGGGCAGTCACGTGCGGCGCATGCGTGAGCGCTTGCGCGATTGGCGGCGCGGCTCGAACCTACCGGACGCCATGCGCTGAGGCTCGATGCACCGGCTATTGGCGTCTATTCGACCGGCGTATCCGTGCGATTTCCCCATTCGGACCAGGATCCCGGGTAGCCCTTGAGGCGCGTGTAGCCGAGCGATTTGAGCACTATAAAGGTGTGGGCCGAGCGGTGATGCGTCTGGCAGTGAGTGACCACTGTCTTGTCGGGTGTCACACCCAGCGGCTCCAGCATGGCCTGCAGGGTCTCGGCGGGCTTGAGACGCAGATTGCGCTCTTGATCCATGGCGGCGGTCCACTCCATATTCACGGCACGGGGGATGTGCCCGCCGCGCGCGGCCAGGACCTTCTGACCGTTGTACTCCTCAGGTGAACGGGTATCGAGGATCACGACCGACGGGTCGTCCAGATGGGCGCGCACGTAGTCGAGATCGGCGATGGCGGAATCGACGCGATGCGCCTGATAATCGCTGCTCGTCGGCTGGACCGGTTCGCGGCTCAGCGGGTGACCCTCGTTCGCCCAGGCGTGCAGGCCGCCGTTGAGCAGCGAATAGTTTCGGTGGCCCACCGCCTCCAGCGTCCACAACAGACGCGCGGCCCGTCCACCCCCTTCGTCGTCGTAGGCCACGACGTGCTTGTCCGGCGTCAATCCCACCTCTGAGAAGACCCGGCTGAGCTCGGCATCGTCCGGCAGCAGTCCCTTGGCCGGGCCTTCGCTGTGTACGATGCGCCCATAGTCGAGGTGGACGGCGCCCGGGACATGAAGCTGCGCGTAGGTGTCGGGTTTGCACAAATCGACAATCAGCAGATTCTCTTCGCCAAGATGTCCCTCGAGAACCTCGGGCTCCAGGATCAGGGGCAGTGTCTGCATAGCAGGGCTCGGGTATGAGATTGGATGCGTGCCATATTTTTGGCGGACCGGCAGGGCGACTGCAGTGGAGCTATGGCGCGCGGGTTGATTTCAGCGTCCCCCAGGCCCAATATTACCGATATGAGACCTTGTTCTCACCCCGTCCATGGGTGGGCTCACAGTTCGGGCTTCGGCGTTTGCGTCGGCCCGGCAATTTGCGCATAAATACCATCCAATAATAACGCAAGGTCGGAGGTATTCGCGAAGGGCCCGTATCGGCGGTGCCGTCTCGCGTGCCGTTCTCTCCCCCCTGGTTATACCGATAATAATAGCTTCATTGCAGTACTTCGGCGCGTATTCGTAATTGCAGTTGAGCTGCAATTACGGTCCGGAACGTCGGCGCTTTGCCGACGGCGGCCTGAACATGCTTGCAAGGTAGACCTTAGGATGAGTTCGGTTTCGGTTACGCAATCCACGCCCCACCCGGGGGAGAGCCAACGTGCCCGGGCACCCGCCCAGGTCGCCACCGTCGAGGACGCCGCGCCTAAGCGTTCGACGAAGAGGACGAGCGCCGGATGGGGGACACGCGCGTTCGCGGTACTTGCACTCGTGGCCCTGGCGCTTGGTTGGCTGAATCGCGACAGTCTGGACCTCACAGCTGAGTCCGGCATGGGCTATGTCCTGGGAATTACGGGCGGCTCCCTGATGTTGTCGCTGTTGCTCTACCCGGCTCGCAAGAACTGGCGTTTCATGGCCCACTGGGGGCCGCTCAAGCGCTGGTTTCAGATCCACATGATGTTCGGGGTTATCGGCCCCATTCTGATCCTCTACCACGCCCGATTCCATTTCGGCTCTATCAACAGCAACGTCGCGTTGTTCTGCATGCTCGTGGTAGCCGGCAGCGGGGTAGTGGGACGGTTTTTTTATGCTCGTATTCACCATGGGTTGTACGGTCATCGGGCATCCTTGCGAGAGCTGCATGAACAGCTGGAAGTCCGCAAGGGTCGACTGGGTGAACGTTTTTCACTGTCGGCCGCCAACACCCGGCACCTGCGCCGATTTGAACACTTCGCGCGCCAGGGGAAGGGGCCGGCCCACGCCCTGCGTGTCCTGCTGCTTCCGCTTGTCGCCCGCTGGACGCGCTGGCGCGTCGCGGGTGCGTTGACGCGGGATATTCGCCGCCAGGCAAAGGCCAAGCAGTGGGGACGCAAGATGCGTCATGATCTCGAGGTGGCGGCGCGGCAGACCGTGTCGGTCTACGTGACGGCCGTCATCAGGGAGGCTCAATACAGCTTTTACGAACGCATGTTTTCCCTCTGGCACGTCGTGCATATTCCTTTGTTCTTCATGTTGTTGATCGCGGGAATTGCGCATGTCGTTGCCGTGCACATGTACTGACTCGGTTGGCAACGGAGACGAGACTTGCCGCGGTGCGTATTGATCGGGTTGCTTGCCGCGTTTGTGCTGGCCATCGCCTCGGGAACCGCCTATGCCGGCTCTATCGAGTCTCTGGTGATGCCGGGCAAGGTGATCGAGGGGCACGCTAAGATCGAGACCGAATGCAACAAATGCCATGCACGGTTCAGCAAACAGAAGCAGGACACGCTGTGTCGTTCCTGTCACGAAAAGGTCGACGCGGATATCCGCGCCAAGACGGGGTTTCACGGACGCGCGCCCAGCGTGCGGCGCCAGCCCTGCAAAAATTGTCATACCGATCACGAAGGCCGGGACGCGAACGTTGTGATACTCGACAAGCAGACATTCGACCACCGCTATACCGACTACCCGCTGCGCGGACGGCATACGCAGGCGAGCTGTGACAGCTGCCATAAACCGGGCAAGAAGTACCGTGACGCACCTTCGGCCTGTTACAGCTGTCACAAGGATGACGATGCCCACAAGGGCCGTCTGGGAAAGAAGTGCGGTCAATGCCACAGCGAACAGGCCTGGGGCCGGTTCCGGTTCGATCACGACAAGACACGCTTTCCGCTGCGCGGAAAGCACCGAAAGGTCGACTGTGCGAGTTGCCATCCCAACGAGCACTACAAGCGCACGCCGACGGCCTGCGTGGCATGCCACCAGCTGGATGACAAGCACCGTGGCCGGTTCGGCAAGAAATGCGAGTCCTGTCACACAGCGACCGGTTGGAAGGCTATCAAGTTCGATCACGCGCGTGATACGAAATTTCCCCTGCGCGGCGCACATGCCGATATCAGGTGCGAGGACTGTCACCGCGGCATGCTGTACGAGGAGACGCTCGGAACGGACTGTTACAGCTGTCATAAGTTCGATGACCGGCACAAGGGGCGATTCGGGCGTCAATGCGACACGTGCCACCGGGAAACGCAGTGGAAAATGATTACGTTCGACCACGATCGCGATACCAAATACCCGCTGCGCGGGAAACATACCAAGGTGGCATGTGAGAGCTGTCACAAGGGAAATCTGTACAAGGACAAACTAAAGACGAACTGCAACGCCTGCCACGCGGGCGACGACGTTCACAAGGGGCAGCAAGGTACGCGCTGTGAGCAATGCCACAACGAGGACGGTTGGAACGCAAAGGTTGCGTTCGATCACGGTTTGACCAAATTCCCGTTGATAGGCTTGCACGCCGTTACGCCTTGCGAGGAGTGCCACGTCTCCTCGGCGTTTAAGGATACGTCGACAAAGTGCAATGCCTGTCACGCCAAAGACGATGCGCACCACAAGACATTGGGAACCGATTGCCAGACATGCCACAACCCGAACGGATGGCGTTTCTGGTCGTTCGACCATGACACGCAAACGGACTTCAAGCTGGACGGGGCCCACGCCGAGTTGACGTGCAAGGACTGCCACGATACGCCGGTTGAGGGAAAGATTCAGATGAGCACGGCCTGCATTGGATGTCATGCCAACGACGACATCCACCGCGGCCAGTTCGGGCAGCGCTGCGAGCGCTGCCATGTCACAACGCGGTTCCGTGACATCAAATCCCAGTTCACGCAATGAACGGGCGCGCGAGGGGTGCGCCACGAGGGGGTAGACGATGATACACGCACAGGGACACGCGGCCTGCAGATTGGGACGTAGCACGGCGGCAACGCTGCGCCTGATTGGTCTGATTCTGCTCGCGATCGGAATAAACTGGGCGCCTGCATCGGCGGCGACCAGCGCATCCAGTTCGTTCGATCATTTCCAAACAGGTTTTCCGCTGACCGGCGGTCATCGCAACGTCGAATGCGAGTCCTGCCACGTGCGCGGTATCTTTCAAGGGACTCCGACGCAATGTTCGTCCTGCCATGGTGCAGGGGGCGTTGCGGCGGCCTCCAGCAAACCCGCCAGCCATATCCCCAGCGGCAACCAGTGCGAGGACTGCCATACGACGGCGGCCTGGAAACCGGCACGGTTCGACCATGCGTTAGCCACTGTCAGTTGCGTGACGTGTCACAACGGCGTTAAAACCGCTGGGAAGACGCCCAATCATGTCCCGAGCTCCAATGCGTGCGGTGACTGTCATACGACCGTTGCGTGGACACCGGCGCGCTTCGACCACAGCAATGTCACGGGGACCTGTGCCAGCTGTCACAACGGTGGTATCGCAACGGGTAAGTCGGCCAATCATATCCAGACGGCCTCGGACTGCGGGACCTGCCATACTACCCTGGCATGGAGACCGGCCAAGTTCGATCACAGCCAGGTGACCGGCAGCTGCTTCAGCTGCCATAACGGCTCGACGGCGACTGGCAAGTCGGCCGGTCACATCGCGAGCCCCAATACCTGCGAAGACTGCCACACGACGACCGCGTGGACACCGGCGCATTTCGATCACAGCAACGTAACGGGCGCCTGTGCCACTTGTCACAACGGCACCACGGCGACCGGCAAGTCGGCGGGTCACATTGCCAGCACCTCGGCGTGTGACGCCTGTCATACGACACTTGCCTGGAGCCCCGTGACGCGCGTCGACCACAGCGCCGTGCAGGGCACGTGCAACAGCTGTCACAACGGCAGCACGGCGACGGGTAAGCCGGTCAATCACATTCAGACTTCCGCCGACTGCGGCGACTGCCACACGACAACGGCCTGGACGCCCGCGCAGTTCGACCACAGCGCGGTGACCGGCAGCTGTTCGAGCTGTCATAACGGCACCACCGCGACCGGCAAGCCGGCCAACCATATTCAGACGACGGCGGAATGCGACTCCTGCCATACGACGCTGGCCTGGACGCCCGCGCAGTTCGACCACAGCGCGGTGACCGGCAGCTGTTCGAGTTGCCACAACGGCACGACGGCGACCGGCAAGCCGACGACTCACATCGCCACCACCTCGGCCTGTGGCGATTGCCATACCACCGTCGCTTGGACGCCCGCGCGTGTCGACCACGCCGACGTCATTGGGACCTGTGCCAGCTGTCACGACGGTGTTACGGCGACCGGCAAGCCGGGTAATCACATCGCCACCACGGCGAGCTGCGACAACTGTCACACGACCGTCGCCTGGACGCCGGCGCAGTTCGACCACAGCGGGATCACCGGTACGTGCTCCAGCTGTCACAACGGCACAACCGCCACGGGTAAACCGGCCAATCACGTGCAGACCTCGGCCGATTGCGGCGGGTGTCACACGACTTTGGCATGGACTCCGGCGAACTTCGATCACGCCCTGGTCACGGGCTCGTGTTCAAGTTGTCACAACGGCACCACGGCCACAGGAAAGCCCGGTACTCATTTCGTCACGGCGCGTGAATGCAACGAGTGCCACTCGACCAACGCGTGGACGCCGCTGACGTTCCGGCACAGCTCGCCCAATTATCCGGGCGACCACCGAATCAGCCTTACCTGCACGAGCTGCCATACGAGTAACGCCGAAACGGTCGCGTGGCGTTATCCGGCCTATCAGCCCGATTGTGCGGGGTGTCACGCAGGCGATTATCGGTCGGATCCGCATACCAAGTACGAGAATCCGACGACCAAGTACACGGTCGGCGAGCTGCGCGACTGCACGGGTTCGTGTCATATCTATACCGACAGTACGCTGACGACCATCAAGTCGCGGCGCAGCGGCCACCACCACGTCTCCGACGGCGGGTTCGACTGACCGGTGCGGCCAGCAGCCCCACTGTGATCACGGCCGGCCGCGAATACCGGCTGAGTAGGATATGACCGAGTCAACAAATGCAGGGGAGGTGCGAGTGGTGCGTGGGCGTGCTCTGATTCGAGTAGTGTGGGCAATGTTGGCGCTCATGGTCGTGTCCAGTGCGTCGGCTCAGCCAGTGCGTCGCGAGGTGCTCAGTGACGTCGAGGCCGCCTCGCGCGGGGACGGGTTTCGCTTGACGGTGAAGTTCGCCTTGCCGGTCAGCTACCTCAGCCACGTGCCGATGGACACCGGCGACACCATCCTCATCCACATCAAGCCGATCGTGCTGGATGCCGCCGGGAGCTCGGGCCTTTCGCACCGCGAGGCGTTGGCCCCGCCGCCCGAGGCGCCCGACTATCTGACGGACATCGTCTACGACGGTGAGGATGAGTGCAGCCGCTACCTGGTGCTGCATTTTTCGCGGAAGGTGAGTTTCCGGGTGAGCCAGGGCGGCGACATGCGCAGCCTCGTGATCGATATCCGACCGGCAGGCGCTCAGGGCAGTTCCCCGAACGATGAGAAGTCGCCCGCCGCTCCTGCAGAGGAAGGCCATACGAGTCCGGGCTCCAAGCCTGGGAGGGCACGGCAGCATCCGGGCCCCTATCGGGGTTGAGGAGCGCCGCTGTGTCCGCTCCGCCCCACTGGATTCGCCTGTTCACCGTCGCCCGGGTCGTCGAACTCGTGGCGGTCGCGCTGTTGCTGCTGCCCGTTTCGGTCCGTGCCGCCGCACGTCCCCCGGTGAGTGGGGGTGACGCCTACGCGCTGAACTTGCGCTCCTCGCGCATCTCCCCTTTACCGCTGCATCTGCCTGCCCTGCCGGCTTTCAGGGCTCACCAGATCTACGTGCTGCGCAGCGAAGTCAACGGCAAGATCTGGCACCGCATCCGGCTCGGCTTCTACGGTACGCGCGCCGAGGCCGAAGAGGCGATGGTGCAAATCAAGGCCATGTTCCCAGCGGTGTGGGTGGCCAAAGTCGACGCCAAGGAGCAGGCCTATGCGCTGCATTGGGCCGATGCCTACCCGGGCAGCGGCGGTGCGATCCCGGCATTGCCCAAGTCGACAGCCAAGCCACCGCCTCCCGTGCGCGTCGCTTCGGCCGAGCCCGTTCCGGCCAACGCCGGCAAGTCCATGGCGCCGGTCATGGCCGAGGCTAAGAGTGCAATGCTGGCGAAAAACTACCGCCATGCCATCGCCCTGTATACCAAGGTCCTTCAGTCCGACGACGCCTCGCAGAAGCAGCGGGCGCAGGAATTGCTGGGCGTGGCGCGCGAACGGAACCACCAACTGGCCTTTGCCGTGGCCGAATATAAGACTTACTTGAGGCTCTATCCCGACGGAGAAGCGGCGGACCGTGTGCGTCAACGGCTGGCGGCTCTGCTCAGCGTCAACCAGGGACCGAAGGCGCGGATGTCACACAGCGCAAACAAGGCCGACAATGTTGTGACCGATATTTTCGGCAGTCTCTCGCAGTTTTATCGGCGCGATGTCAGCGAAACGGACGCCGCCGGTTCGAACGTGGATCAGGAATATCTGATTACCGATCTGGACCTCGTGGCCAGGCGGCGCAGCAAGAACTACGACATGCGGGCTCTGTTCAATGGCGGTTACCGCTACCAGTTCGTGGATAACGGTTTCGGCGCCGACACCCAAATCCGCTACCTCTATGTCGATGTCAACAATCGAAAGAAAAAGATATCGGGCCGCCTGGGCCGCCAGTCACTCAACAGCAGCGGCGTGCTGGGCCGCTTTGACGGCGGTCAGTTTACCTATCCGCTGTCACAGCACTGGCGCGCCAACGTCGTTGCCGGTTACCCGGTAAACCTGATGCACCTGAACAGCGTCCAGACGAATAAGCATTTCGTCGGAGTCAGTCTGGACGCCGGCACGTTCGCCAAGCATTGGGACTTTAATACTTACACGATTCGCCAGACCAATGACGGCTATCTGGACCGTCAGGCCGTGGGCGGTGAGGTGCGCTACTCAAGTCTGAAACGGACTCTGTACAGCTTGGTTGACTACGATACCTCGTACAAGCGGGTCAACATAGCGATGCTCCTGTTCAACTGGCGTTTCGACAACAGTGCGATGATAGGGGTAACCGCTGACTATCGGCGCACGCCCGTGCTGACGACCGGCAACGCCCTTATAGGTCAGTCGGTGACGTCCCTCGACGCGTTGTCGTCGACTTACTCGGAAGACGAGATGCGCGCTTTGGCGCTGGACCGAACGCCCATTGCGCGCACGCTGACGCTGTCGGGTTCCTATCCGCTGAAAAAGAAACTGCAGTTCAGCGTCAACGTGACGCAGAGCAATCTCTCGCCGACGGCAGCCTCGGGAGGCGTGGAGGCGACGCCGAGCACCGGCGATCAAACGTTCTATTCGACCCAGTTAGTGGCGACCGACTTTTTCAAGCAGGGCGACATCACGATTCTCGGACTGCGCTACTCTGACACCGGCACGGTGAAGACCGTTTCGCTGCTGGGCAATACGCGGCTGCCGTTCGGTAGCAAGTGGCGCGTCAATCCGCGCTTGCGGGTCGACCGGCAGGAACGCAGCGCCGGTGGCACTGTCGTGTTGGTCAGTCCGACGATCCGGGTGGACTACCGCTTCCGGCGGCATCTTAACTTCGAATTGGAGAGCGGTTACCGCTGGTACAACGATTCGATGCTCAGCTCGGCCAACGACCAACGCTCGTATTATTTGAGTGTGGGTTATCGCTGGGATTTTCAGTGAGCCGTTAGAAGATGCCGAGGAACTTCTTGTGTTTCTCGGCTTGGCTGCGGAGCAGTTTGACGACGTCTTTTCGGTCCGCGTGGGTGGCGGCCATCAGGGCCGTTTCGCGGCGTTTGTTCTTCTCGTCGATATCGGCGCCGTGGGCGAGGAGTACCCGAACGACCGCGGCATGACCGGCACGGGCCGCCAGGATGAGCGCCGTGTCGCCAAAGCCGTTGTGGGTATTGACGGGGGCCTTGGCCGCGAGGAGGCGGCGAACCACCGCGGTATGTCCGCGCGCCGCCGCCAGCATCAGCGGGGTATTGCCGTCGCCGCCGGCCGCACGGAAGTCGGCGCCCGCCTGCAACAGGGCGGCGACGGTGGCATCGTGACCGCGCCACGCGGCACGCGCCAGCGCCGACATGCCGCTGACATCGGGCGTATCGGCCGAGGCGCCCCGGTGCAGGAGCAGCGCAACGACAGCGGTGCTGCCGTGATCGGCCGCTGTCCACAGTGCGGAGTGGCCCTGGTTGTCGTGATCGGCCACGCGGGCCCCGGCGTCCAGCAGCGTTTTGACGGTATCGGCGTATCCGCCTTCGGCGGCCAGCATGAGGGCGGTGCGGCCGTCGTCGGTTTTGGCGTGGATAGGCGCGCCTGCACTGAGCAGCCGCGTGACCGTTCCGCTGTGCCCGCCGAGTGCGGCCCACAGCAGGGCGGTACGTCCATTGGTCTGCGCTGCCCGGACGTCGGCGCCCGCTTTGAGCAGCGCCGTAACGGCCTTCTCGTGGCCTTCGCCGGCGGCGAGCATCAGTGCCGTCGTGCCGTCTGGCAGATGCGCATCCGGGCGGGCATGGTGGCGCAGCAGGGCCCGCACAATCTCGGTGTGTCCCTTCCACGCGGCCCGCATCAGTGCGGTGTAGCCGTCATCGTCGCGCGCCTCGATCCGGGGGTGGCCGCGCAGGAGCGATTCGGCGGCGGCGGTCTGTCCGCGCCACGCGGCCAGCATCAGTGGCGTCCAACTTGCATAGGGCGTGCCTTTCGTGCCCGGCTTGAGGCTCATCAGGACACTGGCCGCCTGGCGCGAAGGCCCCGCGGCCTCGGCACGATGCGCCTCGCCGGGGTTTGCGCCGGCCTTGCCAAGGACGGCCAGGACCGAAGGATGTTCCCGGCGCTGCGCCCAGGCATACGCGCTGTTGCCGCCGCGGTCCCGATGGTGGACGTCCGCCCCATGTGCGAGCAAAGTCCGGACGACATCGGGGTGTCCGGCTTTGGCCGCTTCAAGCAGGGCGGTGCTGCCGAGGCGGTCTTGGGCGTCGATGCGAGCCCCGTGGCCGAGTAGTGCCAGCACGACGCCGCGGTGACCCTCGGCGGCCGCGACCATCAGGGGTGTTTCGCCGGCATTGTCGCGCCGGTCCACGTGGGCACCGGCACCGAGCAGCGTATCGACGACCTCGCGACGGCCGCGGGCGGCCGCCTCCATCAGCACGCTCCGCCCGGACCTATCCGCGGCGTTGGCGCTCGCTCCGGCCTTGAGCAGCGCACGTACACGCCCGTCTTGCCCACGCCGCGCCGCACTCATCAAGGCCTGGGCCCGTGCGGCGGGCGTCTCGGGCATGCCTTGGCCATCCTCGCCGGGTTCCGCCCGGCGCGGGCCGTTCAGCTTGCGTCTGGCCATGGCGTGACCCTGGGCGGCCGCCTTTGCATACCATTGTCGGGCCTGGGCGGGGTCGGCGGTGACTCCAATGCCTTGTTCGTACATCGCCCCCAGGCTGTACTGCGCGCGCGCGTAGCCCTGTCGCGCGGCGCGGGTCATCCAGCGCGCGGCGGCGGCATCGTTTTCGGCGACGCCCCGACCGCTGCGGTACAGGACCCCGAGATTGTATTGAGCCTCCGCATCACCCTGCTCGGCGAGCTCTTTCCACAGCCGAAACGCGCGTGTGTACTCGTGCAGGCGTATAGCATTTCGGGCCGCCTCGGCCGTGTTCGCCCATCCCGGGGTCGGCAGCGCCAGAATCACGGCGCCGAGGAGCAATGCGGCACACAAGGGCAGGCTGGTGACAGGGGCCGTGCTGTTCATGCGGTACCGTACTTGGTCTCTACCTGGACGCCTATGTCCTTGAGAAATCCGGTGGGCAGGATACCGCCCGCCGACACGATGACGGCTTCATTGCGCAGCGCGATGCGCTCGCCCTGGTGGTCCAGGACGACTTCGTCTTCGGTGATCTGCTTGACATTGGATTGCAGGAGCACGCGAAGTCGTCCGGCGGCCTCGGCCTGCTCGACCTTTTGACGGTTTTTCTCCTTGGCTCGGGAGAAAGATTCGCTGCGGTAGGACAGTGCGACATGGGTGTCCGGCTCGGCCGCGATACTGGTGGCCGCCTCGAGGGCGCTGTCGCCGCCCCCGACGACCAGTACGTGCTTACCGCGATATTGTTCCGGATCGATGAGTCGGTACACGACTTTGGACATTTCCTCACCGGGCACACCCAGCTTGCGGGGGGTGCCGCGCCGCCCGATGGCGAGCAGGACTGCCCGGCTTTGATACGTGGCTTTCGGGGTCTTGACGGTGAAGCTGTTGCCGTTGGGGGTAATGGACTCGACCCGTTCGTTGTAGTTGATGGACACGCCGGTGCGCTCGACAATGCCTTTCCAGAAGTCCATCAGCGATTCCTTCGTCGTCTCGCGCAGCTTCATCATCCCCACCAGGGGCAGTTTGACGGGCGCGGTCATGACGATCTTGCCGCGCGGATAATGGGAGACGGTTCCGCCAAGCGACTCCTGTTCCAAGGTGACGTAACGCAGCTTGTGTTCCATGGCGGCCAGGCTGGCCGAGATCCCCGCGGGACCGGCACCGACGATGACCACGTCCACATCGTTGCCTCGGCGCATTCCCTCGAGCCTGGCAATCGATTCCATTGCCTGCCGGCCCTGAGTGATTGCATTGCGTATCAATCCCATGCCTCCCAGTTCGCCTGCAATGAACAGGCCCGGGACGTTGGTCTCGAAGCTTTCGCTGACGAAGGGGATGTCGATGCCGCGTTTGGTGGTGCCGAAGACGAGGTCGATGGCATCGACCGGGCAGGCGCGCTTGCACGCACCGTGCCCGATACAGTGGCTGGCGTTGATAAGCGCCGCCTTACCTCCAATGATACCCAGCACGTCACCTTCGGGGCAGGCCTTGGCGCACGAGGCGCAGCCGATGCAATGACGCTCGTCGATGAGGGGGTGCAGCGAGGCCGGCTCGGTCAGTCCGGCGGCCTTGGCCGACTCCAGCGCGGCACTGCTGTGCACGTGGCGGCGGTGGCGGCGGCGCCAATAGACGCTCCAGATAAACGCCATCGGTACGGCGTAGGCCGCCATGGTAAGCATGTCCTGAGTTTCCATGGGTTGTCTGCACGGTCGGGTTGAGCACGTATTCGTGCGTTACTGTCTGTTCCCGTTCGCCTCCAAGCTAGCCCCCGGCGAGGGTACCCGCCGCGGGCGGGTTCGCATTTTGGCGAACCCGGGGACGGGCGTGCATCGTTGTCCGACCGCGACTGCCCTAGGTTCGGTCTTGTGTCACCACTCGACTGTGAATCGCCTCACAAAGCGGACCAATGGCCTTGGTTACACCGCCCATCTGGGCTATACATAGGCCTCGGTCGGAGGGCTTGTTGCCTCTCAACGACCGGTAATCAAACAAGGGTGCACAGATACCCGCTTCCAGCCGACGCCGCGCGGAGTCCAGCCAGGTCGTCGACCTTGGCGAGATTGCTAGCTGTCCTTCTCACTCAAGTTGCAGGATGCATTCCTGCCTTTGCGCGTTTGCTTTTGGTTCCGCGTGCCGTGCCGGCCGTATCGGCGGTCGGGTGCGCCGACAAGAAGCCATAATTCACGGGGTGTGCGAGGGATGAATCGTGTCGAGTTTATTGGGCGTTGCCCAGCGTCGGGCTAAGGCGGCCGATGCGTCCGTTGTGCTCGAGCCCTTGAGCGAACCGCGCAGGGACGCCGAGCGTCGCCCGCGCGGCGCCGGTACGTTACTCCAGGTTCGGGGTTTGGAGTGCGTCCGCCGCGAGCGCGTCCTCTTTACGGACCTGAGCTTTTCGGTCGAACCCAGGGCGATGGTGCAGGTGGTCGGTGCCAACGGCAGCGGCAAGACCAGCCTGCTGCGTTTATTGTGCGGGCTGACACGGCCGGAGCGCGGCGAGATCCTTTGGCGCGGCGAATCGATCGACGAGGCGGGCGGCCGGTTCCAGGCCGACCTCGCGTTTGTCGGACACGCCCCGGGCGTGAAGGGCGAGCTCTCGCCTTACGAGAATCTGCGGCTGTTTTGCCGTTTGCACGGTGCGCGTGCCGGTGCCGATCCGGATGCGGCGTTGGCCGAGGCCGGATTGGCCAGCGCGGCCGATCTCCCTTTGCACAAGCTCTCGGCGGGCCAGCAGCGCCGTGCCGCGCTGGCGCGCCTGCTGATCACGACGGCGCGCCTGTGGATACTCGACGAGCCGCTGACCTCGCTGGATACCGCCGGTGTCCATTTTGTCGAGACCACCGTCAATCGCCACCTGGCCGGTGGCGGCGCCGTGGTGATGAGCACTCACCAGCCGTTCAAGGTCACCGACGGAAACGTCATGCGGGTGAGGCTGGGCGATGTCTGAGGCCGTGCTGACACGGCGGCCGGGTATCTGGGCCGCGTTTGCCACGCTGGTGGCGCGGGACGTGACGCTTGCCGTGCGTCGGCGCAGCGAGGTGTTCAATCCACTGGTTTTCTTCGTCATCGTGGTGACCCTGTTTCCTCTGAGTCTCGGACCCGAGGTTCAACTCCTGCAGCGTGTGGCACCGGGAATCATCTGGGTCGCCGCGATGCTCGCCGCGATGCTTTCGTTGGAGAACATCTTTCACGCGGACTTCGAGGACGGTTCCCTGGAGCAGTTGCTCGTCAGCCCGCATCCCGTGGTGGTGGTCGTTCTGGCCAAGATCTGCGCCCACTGGCTGATGAGCGGCGTGCCGCTGATCCTGCTCGCGCCATTGTTGGGGCTGTTGCTGCACGTGCCGGCGCAGGGTATCGGCGTGCTGATGATCACGCTGTTGCTGGGCACGCCCATCCTCAGCCTGATTGGCGCGGTCGGCGTCGCCCTGACCCTGGCTCAGCGCCGCGGTGGGGTCCTGCTCTCGTTGCTGGTGCTGCCGCTGTACATCCCGCCGCTCATTTTCGGCGCCGCGGCGGTCGATCGCGCCAGTGCCGGGTTGCCGGTGCAGGCCCACTTGTCGCTGCTCGGTGCATTGCTCGCACTGGCGATTACCCTGGCGCCCTGGGCCGCGGCGGCGGCCGTGCGCATCGTGACGGAGTAACGGACCCATGTGGAAGTGGTTTCACCAACTCGCATCGCCCCGGTATTTCTACGAGATATCGGGGCGCTGGATCCCGCGGCTCAGCGCCGCGGCGATCGTACTCTTGGCGGCGGGGCTGTATACCGGCCTGGTCGTGGCGCCACCCGATTATCAGCAGGGCGACAGCTATCGCATCATGTTCGTGCATGTGCCCAGCGCCTGGATGTCGCTGTTCATCTACACATTGATGGCCGGTGCGGGTGCGGTCGGGCTGATTTGGAAGATAAAGCTGGCCGATGCGTTCGCCAAGGCCAGTGCGCCCATCGGGGCCTGGTTTACCTTTTTGACATTGGTGACCGGTTCGCTGTGGGGCAAGCCCATGTGGGGAGCGTGGTGGGTGTGGGACGCGCGTTTGACCTCCGAACTCATACTATTGTTTTTGTACCTCGGCTATATCGCGCTGAACGATTCCTTCGAGGATCCGCGCACGGGTGCGCGCGCTTCGGCGATACTCGCCTTGGTCGGGGTCGTCAATATTCCAATCATTCATTTTTCCGTGCAGTGGTGGAACACGCTGCACCAGGGGCCGACGGTCACCAAATTCGGCGCGCCGTCGATTGCGCCCAGCATGCTCTGGCCGCTACTGCTGATGGCCGGAGCCTTCATGTTCTATTACGCGGCAATCGTACTTATGCGCACACGCTGTCAGGTCTTGGAACGTGAACGCACCAGTGCCTGGGTGCAGGAACTGATGGAGGAGGCGACATGACATTTCATCAATGGCTCGAGATGGGGGGCTACGCGTTCTACGTGTGGACGGCGTATGCACTGGCCGCGGCCATCCTGTCGCTCAACGTGATATTGCCTTGGCGCCGTCAGGTCGTCCTTCGGCGCAGCATCGCCCGGCGAGCGCGGAGGCAGGCGTGAATCCCAAGCGCCGCCGGCGTCTGATCCTGATCGTTACGCTGGTTATGGGCGTGGGGATCGCCGTGGGCCTGGTGCTCAACGCCTTTCGCGACAATCTGCTGTTTTTCTACAGTCCCAGCCAGATTGCCAAGGGCGAGAGCCCGCAGGGGCGCAACTTCCGGGTCGGCGGTCTCGTCGTCAAGGGCAGCGTACACCACGAGCGTGACGGGTTGACGGTGCACTTCGTGTTGACCGATTACGCCAAGAGTATTCCCGTCGTCTACAAGGGCATACTCCCCGACCTGTTTCGCGAGGGCCAGGGCATTGTGGCGACGGGGCGCATCGACTCGCACGGCGAGTTCGTGGCTCAGGAGGTGCTGGCCAAGCACGATTCCAAGTATATGCCGCCCGAGGTGGCCTCGGCGTTGAAGCAGGCACGCGCCAAAGACGGTGCGGCGGACCATGCGCCCGCGCCGACGTTACTCAAGGGTTCGGGGTCGGCTCCGGACCGCACGCAAAACGGGAAAAGCCTATGATTCCGGAGCTCGGTCATTTCGCGCTCGTCATGGCGCTGTGCGTGGCGCTCGTACAGGCGGTCCTGCCCCTGGCGGGGGCGGCGCGCGGTGTGGGCACCTGGATGGCCGTCGCGCGGCCCGCGGCCCGCGCGCAGTTCTTTTTCCTGCTGCTCGCTATCCTGTGTCTGGGCTATGCGTTCGTGCAGAACGACTTCTCCGTGCTTTACGTGGCGGCGCATTCGAACACCAGCCTGCCCGTCATCTATCGCATCGCTGCAATCTGGGGCGGGCACGAGGGCTCCATGCTCCTGTGGATATTCATCCTCGGGCTGTGGACCACGGCGGTGACGTTCTTCAGCCGTAGTCTGCCGGATGCCTTCGTCGCCCGGGTCCTCGGTGTGCTGGGTCTGGTCAGCAGCGGGTTTTTGCTGTTCATCCTGTTTACGTCCAATCCCTTCGAGCGGTTGGTGCCGGCGGCGGTCAATGGCGCCGATCTCAACCCGCTGCTGCAGGACCCCGTGATGGCCGTGCACCCGCCGATGCTCTACATGGGCTATGTCGGCTTTTCGGTGGCCTTTGCCTTTGCGGTGGCCTCGCTGATCGGAGGACGGCTGGATGCCACCTGGGCGCGCTGGTCGCGGCCCTGGACCCTGGCCGCGTGGTGTTTTCTCAGTGCTGGCATTGCGCTTGGCAGTTGGTGGGCCTACTACGAGCTCGGTTGGGGCGGCTGGTGGTTCTGGGACCCGGTGGAAAACGCGTCATTTATGCCCTGGCTGGTGGGCACGGCCTTGATTCATTCGCTGGCGGTGGTCGAAAGACGCGGCGGCTTCAAGCGTTGGGCGGCGCTGTTGGCGATCACGGCCTTTTCCCTGAGCCTGCTCGGGACCTTCCTCGTGCGCTCGGGCGTGTTGACCTCGGTTCATGCCTTCGCCACCGATCCCAAGCGGGGCGTGTTCATTCTGGTATTTCTGGCCATTGTCGTTGGCAGCTCTTTGCTGCTTTATGCCTGGCGCGCGCATACCGTGGAGAAGGGCGAGGGCTTTCATTGGTTGTCGCGCGAGTCGCTGCTGTTGACCAACAATCTCTTGTTGTTCGTGGCCATGGGAACCGTACTGCTCGGCACGCTGTATCCGCTGCTCATGGATGCGCTCGGTCTGGGCAAGATCTCGGTCGGTCCGCCGTATTTCGACACCGTGTTCGTGCCGCTGATGACGCCGCTGGTATTTCTCATGGGCGTCGGTCCCGTCGCGCGCTGGAAGCGGGCCTCGCTGCCGGACTTGGCCGCGCGCCTGCGCTGGGCGCTGGCGGTGGGCGTGGCAACTGCCGTGGTATTGCCCTTCGTGATGGGGCATTGGACGCCGTTGATCTCGCTGGGTCTGCTGCTCGCGGGCTGGTTGTTCGCTTCTCTGGTGATAGACCTGCGCCGGCGCATCGCACGGGTACCGCTTCTGCAGGGCCTGCTTGGTCTGCCGCGCGCATACTATGGTATGTGGCTCGCGCACTTCGGCATTGCCTTGTTCGTCGCCAGCGTGACGATCACCGGGGGATTCAGCGCGGACAAGCAAGTGAGCATGGCGCCGGGGCAGAGTGCGGTCGTTGTGGGCTACCGCTTCGCGTTCAAGGGCGCGGTCCCGGTACCCGGTCCCAACTATCGCGCCACCCAGGCCACCGTGGTGGTCACCCGGGGCGGCGAACCGGTGGCGGTGCTGCATCCGCAAAAGCGCCGTTACAACGTCGGCGGTCGGGTGATGACCGAGGCGGCGATCGACGGCGGACTGTTCCGCCACCTCTACGTCGCGATGGGCAACCCGGCCGGCGACGGTGGGGCATGGAGCATGCGTCTGTACTACAAGCCCATGGTTGGCGGCCTTTGGTTTTCGGTGTTGTGCATGGTGCTCGGCGGTCTGCTCGCGCTGAGCGATCGGCGCTATCGACTGCTGGCGGAGCGCACGAGGGCCCGGGCGCAGCAGCTCGGCGATGACGGGCTGGCGGCGGAGACCGGCCGATGAAGAAATGGTGGTATGTGCTGCCTTTGGGGTTTTTCATCGCTCTGGTGGTACTGCTCGGACGTGGATTGACGCTGCATCCGCACGATCTGCCCTCGCCGCTGATCGGCAAGGCCGCGCCGGACTTCGACCTCACCTCGGTCGAGAACGCCAATAAACGGGTCGCACGCAGCGAGCTGCTGGGGCATGTGTCGCTGCTCAGCGTGTGGGCTTCCTGGTGCGCTGTATGCCGCGAGGAACACCCGGTCCTGGTGCAGCTGGCGCGCCGTCACGAGGTCCCGATCTACGGACTCAATTACCGGGACGCACGCGCCGACGCCGTGGCCTGGCTGCGGACCTACGGCGATCCCTACGTCGCCTCCGCCTTCGATCCGCAGGGCCTGGTCGGGATCAACTATGGCGTCTACGGTGTGCCCGAGACCTATGTGATCGATCGCCACGGCATCGTTCGCCACAAGCATATCGGCCCCCTGGACTGGAAGGTGCTGAACAATGAAATTCTACCCCTCGTCCACCGGCTGCAGCGTGAGCAGGGTTAGCCGCTTCGGCTGGCTGGTGCTGATTGCACCGCTGCTGATGGCGGCCGCGGCCGGACCGACCGTCAACGAATCCGCCGTGGACAAGCGCCTGTATCGCCTGACGAGCGAGCTGCGCTGCCTGGTGTGCGCCAATGAGACCTTGGCCGATTCGAATGCGGACCTGGCCGTCAATCTGCGCCGACAGATCCGTCAGATGATGCGCAACGGCGCGAGCGACAAACAGGTCGTGGCGTATCTGACCGACCGTTACGGTGACTATGTGCTGTACCGTCCGCCGGTCAAGCCCAGCACTTGGTTGTTGTGGTTCGGACCCCTGCTATTGCTGACGATCGGCGCCGCGGTACTGGTTGTACTGTTGCGGCGCCAACAAGGAGACCACTCATGAGCTTTTGGATATTCGCCCTCGCGATGGTGGCCCTTGCCGTGGCCGCGCTGACCCTGCCGCTGTGGCGCCGGCGGATCGGTGCGGGGCCGCGGGTCGATGACGTCAACCGTGCCCTCTATAAGGACAAGCTCTCCGAGCTGGCCGATGATCTAATCAAAGGTGCTATTACCGCCGAGCAATTCGAAAAGGCCCGCGGCGATCTGCAGCACGCCCTCCTGGCCCAGTCCGAATCGCCGGCCCCGGCCGACGGTGCCGGCGCCTCGGCGGCCCTGGCGCGCAAGGGGCGTTGGGTGGTGGCGGCGGTGGTCATCGCCGTACCGGCGGCAGCCCTGGCCCTCTATCACTATACGGGAGGAACGTATACGGCCGGCGGACCCGGTGCCGAGGCGGGCGGGGATGCCCGGGCCGGCAACACCGGGTCGGACCAGCAGAAGATGCATTCCATCGACAAGATGCTGGCGCGCCTTACCGAGCGCCTCAAGGCCAACCCGAAGGACGGCAAGGGCTGGGCCCTACTGGGACGTACCTACGTCTACCTGCAACGGCCCGATGATGCCGTCGAGGCGTTCGCCAAGGCCGCCGCGCTGGTCAAGGACGACCCGGTGCTCCTGGCCGACTATGCCGATACCCTGGCGGCCAGAAATGACAAGCGCCTGGCGGGCAAGCCGGCCGCCCTCGTCGAACAGGCCCTGGCGCTGGATCCCGACCAGCCCAAGGCGCTGTGGCTGGCCGGGACTGTCGCCTACCAGCGGGGCGACTATAAGACAGCCCTGAAGCACTGGCGTCATCTCAGGTCCGTGCTGCCGCCGGGGGCGCCTCAGGCGCAGGGCATCGAGGCGAGTATCGCCGAGGCCGAGGACCTGGCCGGCGGCGGGGCGGCCAAGTCCTCAGGAGGCCAGCCGGGGAAAACGGCGCGCTCGACCGGGCAAGACGGGGCGGCTCCCGTCGTCATACACGGTCGGGTCACCCTCTCGCCAAAGCTGGCCAAACGGGTTTCGCCCGGCGATACCTTGTTCATCTTCGCCAAGGCCGATCAGGGCCCGCCCATGCCCCTGGCGGTCCTGCGCAAGAAAGCCGGCGATCTCCCGGTGCGCTTTACCCTCGACGATTCCATGGCCATGATGCCGGCGCTGCGCCTGTCCAATTTCCGGCACGTCGTTGTGGGGGCGCGTATTTCGAAGTCGGGCAACGCCATGCCCCAGCACGGCGACCTGCAGGGCACCAGCGGCGTCGTCAGCGTCGCGGCGGCCGGCCCGGTCCGGATCACCATCGACCACGCCACTCCCTGAGTCCCCGCCGCGGGCGGTCCAGGCCCGAATCCACCTATGGCGGGGCCTGCGGCGCCGCGCCTGCCCCGCCCCGGTCCCGGTGGGAGCCGGGGCGCGGTTAATGTATACTATGACACTCGGTTATTTAGGGTTATTCGGGCCGGCGGCCCGTTCCGGGACGAAAGATGGCATAATGGGCGGCGCGAACGATACCACGGCGCGGGAGCCGATTCGGTTCTTTACCGAAGAGGAGCTCGACGCGATGGAGGAGGTGGATCCCGATCGGGCCTACCGAATCGCGCGCGCGCAGGCCATGGCCGAGCGCGGTCTGGGCGCCGAGCGGCGTCCCGAGGATCACCCGCCGCCCGACCCGGAACGGGTGCGCGAGGCCATTGCCGATGTGCGCCAGATACTCAACCAGGACGGGGGGGATATCGAGCTGGTCGCCGTTGAGGGCCGGGTCATCCGGGTTCGCCTCAAGGGCGCCTGCGTCGGCTGCCCGAATGCGCCGTTGGACCTGAAGAACGTCGTCGAGAAGATTCTGTTCAACGCGGTGCCCGGGGCCGCCAAGGTCGCCAATACGTTCTAACCATCTTTTCGCTGGACCGGTTCGCTCGAACGGGCGGGCCGGGCCCGGGTCTTGTTTTCGATACGATATGGGAGCTTTCAGTCTATGAGCATCAAGTCCTTTCATCCCCCCAAACGAACCCTTATGGGCCCCGGCCCCTCGGACGTCAGTCCGCGCGTGCTGGAGGCCTTGGCCCGCCCGACCATCGGTCACCTCGACCCGGCCTTCGTCGGCATGATGGAGGAGATGAAGGAGCTGCTGCACTACGCCTTTCAGACCAAGAACGCCCTGACCTTCCCCGTCTCCGCGCCGGGTTCGGCCGGCATGGAGGCCTGCTTCGTCAACCTGGTCGAGCCCGGCGACAAGGTCATCGTCTGCCAGAACGGCGTGTTCGGCGGGCGCATGAAGGAGAACGTCGAGCGCGCCGGTGGCACGGCCGTGATGGTCGAGGACGCCTGGGGCGAAGTCGTCGATCCGCAGAAGCTCGAGGACGCGCTCAAGGCCAACCCCGACGCCAAGCTGGTGGCCTTCGTCCACGCCGAGACGTCCACCGGCGCCCAGTCCGATGCCGAGACGCTGGTCAAGCTGGCTCACGAGCACGACTGTCTGACCATCGTCGATGCGGTGACCTCGCTGGGCGGTTCGCCGCTGAAGATCGACGAGTGGGGCATCGATGCGGTGTACTCCGGCACGCAAAAATGCCTGTCGGCGCCGCCGGGCCTGTCGCCCGTCAGTTTCAGCGATCGGGCCGCCGAGGCGGTGCGCAACCGCAAGACCCGGGTCCAGAGCTGGTTCCTGGACCTGAACCTGGTCATGGGATATTGGGGCGGCGGCGCCAAGCGCTCCTATCACCACACCGCTCCCATCAATAATCTGTATGGCCTGCACGAGGCCCTGGTCATCCTCCAGGAGGAGGGCCTGGAGAACGCCTGGGCGCGCCACGAGCACTTTCACCGGGCCCTGGGCGCCGGGCTGGAGGCCATGGGGCTGAATTTCGTGGTGAAGGAGGGCGACCGCCTGCCGCAGCTCAACGCCGTCACCATTCCCGAGGGCGTCGAGGACGCCGCCGTACGCCACCGCCTGCTGCACGATCACAACCTGGAGATCGGCGCGGGCCTCGGCGCCCTGGCCGGCAAGGTCTGGCGCATCGGTTTGATGGGTCACGCCTGCAGCGAGCACAATGTCGAGTACTGCCTGAGCTCGCTGGAGACGGTGCTGATCGACATGGGCGTCAGGCTCGAGCGCGGCGCGGCCGTGAGTGCGGCCCAGTCTGTTCTGGCCACCGGGCGTCGGGCCGCCGCCGGCTGACAGCGGCCCCCTGCCCGATCAAGGACGCCGATCCCGCAGCCCGGGGTCGGCGTTTTTTTGTGCCCGCGCCGAAGCGGCGCTGGCAGGCTGTTGAAAAGGCCGCGAACCCGGATAGATCAGGGGTCGATGCAAGCCATGCCGGCGCAGCGACTCCCTCTTCAATTTGGGCGTATCGGCCGGCTAGACGAAGGAGCGACAAAACGGCAGGACGAGGTACGGGATGTACGAGTGTCGCGGGAGGGCAGGATGCCCGGAGCGACGGGCCTTACGAAGTGCTTTTTTCAACAGTCTGCTAGGAGGGTAGCAGGTCGATCGGAAAGTTCAGCACCACCGTCGGACCGGCCTTGGGCCCGAAATTCATCATTTTCACGCGTAGTGCGAGCTTGTGCTCGAGCTCGGGGGCGTTGAGCTCGCTGGAGACCACCCGGCAGTCGGTCACCCGGCCGGAGGATGCGATGGTCAGCTGCAGCACCAGCTTGCCGCGCAGCATCGGGTCGCTGCGCAGGGCCCGGTTGTAGAGCCGATCGATCGCGCCGCGATTACGATCGATGACCAGCTTGATCTCCTCCAGGCTGCGTCCCGGTTTCGGTTTTGCGCCATGCCGCTTTTGCTGCGCGCTGTCGAGGCGACTGTGCACCGCGCTGCGCTCTCGCTCGGCCAGGCGGGTTTTGTCGATTGCGGCGTGCAGCTTGGCGGCATCGATTCCGCCGCTGCCCCGCCCGGCGTCCCGCTCCAGGAGCGCATCGGCGTTCGCACCGCTCGTCCGGCGCGTGCCGGCCCGGTACTTGCGCCGCGGCGTGCGACCGAGCTCTCTGGTATCGACGTCATTGCGCAGGTCGGACAGCTCTCCCTTCAACGCGAGCAGCCCGGCGGACTCGGCGGCCGCCCGGGCTGTTGCGTGCGGATCGGTCTCGGCCTTGGGTGCCGCCTTCGGCTTCGGTTTGGGTCGGGGCTGGACGCGGGGCTTGACCGGCGGTACGGGGGCGGCCTTCGGTGTCGGTACGGCGGGCGGCGGAGTTGGCTCGGCCGGCTCGATCAGGACCCGTGCAAAGCGCGGCGGCGGACTCGTGGACACCAGGTGGACCGGCGGCGGCAGGGGCGCCAGCGAGATCAGGATGCCCAGGACCAGAAACAGCAGGGCCCAGGCGAGGAACAGGCGGCGAAAGCGCCGATCGGCCTCGACGTCGCCCCAGAGGACGCCGTCCATGACCCGATTGGGCGCCCAGCCGTTCACGAGCGTCCCTCATCGGAGGTCATTTGCAGCACGGCCAACGCGATGTGCGGGACCCGCATCTGGCTGCAGGTCGTCATCACCGCTTTGACAACGCTGTACGGCACGCGGCGGTCCGCCATGATCGTGACCTCGTCCAAGACGCCCGCGCGCCCTGGCGTGCCGGCGACGCTGCGTGCCCGGGCCTGCGCAAGGGCGCGGCGCAGGGCGGGCACGACCCGCGCTTTGGCCGCCTCGGTCGTCGCGGCAACACGCCGGCCCTGAAACACAATCGTCTCGGGCGTAACGATGATGACAGTGGCCTGCTTGGGTTGTTGGCGCGCCACCGACTCAGGCAGACGCACGGCACCGGTGCTCGGCAAATTCTCCACATCCGAGCTGTTGACCAGCAGGAACACGACCAGGATGGTGAAGATGTCCATCAAGGCCACCAGATTGAGGCCGCCGCGCGAGCGCGCGCGGCAATGCCGGCGCGACATGCGCTTGGCGCGATGGGACATCTTCATGTCGAGCGCTCCGGTCTCGCGGGACGTTTGGCGCGGTTCATGCCGAATTGCTCCTTAGGGTTTGGCATCGCCGATGGCAATGTCGGGAAATAACTCCGCCGTGAGCAGGCGTCCGTTCTGGCGGGCGGGGAAGGTACGCACGGTGTCGATGACACGCACCACAGTGTCGTAGGGAATATCGGGTTCCGAACGCACCGTGGCGCTGACCAGCGATGGATGACGCGCCTTGACCCGTTTGAGGGTCGCACGCAGGCGCCGCAGGTCCGCCTCGTGTTTCGCCTCTGTGCCCGACGCTGCCTGGACGTTGCCGGTCGTTCGGGGAATGCGTTCGTGCAGGCCGTCGCGCCCGTAGCGCACCTCGATGACGTCGCGATGGATAGCCACTTCCAGACCGCGCGCTGGGGGCGTATGCGCGCCGCCGCGCCCGTCTGGCAGGGCGAGTTCGATGATCGCCATTCGCGAGAACACCGCCGATATGAGCAGGATTGGCACCAGCACGACCATCAGGTTCATGAAGGCCGTGATGTTCAGCTCGCCCTGTTCCCTGGAACGCGGGCGCCGATGGCGGGACTGTCTCATGTGTCCTGCCCCGCCCGTGGCCGGGTGGAAATGAGGTTGATGAACGTCACTCCGGCCATCTCCAGTCCATCGATGATCTCGGTGGTCTTGGTCTGCAACACGGCGTGGACCAACAGCAGCGGGATGGCCACGACGAGGCCGAAGGCCGTCGTGTTCATGGCTACCGAGATACTTGAGGCCAGTTGGTCCGCCTTCGTGGCGGGGTCCAACCCTGCAACGGTATTGAAGGCGTGGATGAGGCCGATGATGGTCCCGAGCAGGCCGAGCAGGGTGGCGATGTTGGCGAAGGTCGCCAGGTAGTGCGTGCGCTTCTCCAGGCGAGGCGTCACACCCATCATTGCTTCCTCAAGGGCCAGCTCCACGTCGTCGCGCTGTTTGGCCGTCGACAGGCGATTCAGCGCGCAGGACATGACCTCATCGATCGGGTGGCGTGAGTCTCGTGTCGCATTGTACGCCTCGCGAAAGGCGCCTCGGTTGAGCAGCGGCACCAGATTCGACCATTGGCGCTGATTGTTGCGGCGGGCGCGGCTGAGATACAGATAGCGCTCCACGGCGATCGCCAATCCCGCCGCGAGCACGGCTGCAATGAAAAACATGAGTGGTCCGCCGTCGTGAAAGAAACGGACCAATGCCAGATAGATGTCCATCGTCGTTCTCCTGCCTGTCGTCGTGGTGAAAGCTTTGCGTTTGTACGTACTCAGCGGGGTGCGTGTGTGGATTCCGCGGCGTTCTCCCGTGCCTGGTAGTAGCGCACCTCGCGCCCAAACTCGCCGGGGCGCAGCGGCGCCAGCGTGCCGCCCAACGCATCCTGCGGTGTCGGCCTGGTGAGGTCCGGCAGTTTCGAGCGCTTCCAGGGCACCACGTACATCATCCTGGGCAGCGCCCGATCGCCGTGGACCTTCATCTCGTCCATATCGATTTGCCGCTTCTTGGCCCTGTCTTGGCCGCCCGCGCCGGCCGTTCCCGCAAAGATCACGGCGGCACACAGACATACCAGTGCCGCCGCCCGGTGCAGACGCCGTCCTTTTTGTAGAGCGCGGCTCACGGTCGTTCTCCCGTGGTGCTGCGGGCAACCTGCGTGGCCCTGCGTAACCTGACGTCCGCGATCCAACGGGCGACCTGCGGGTCGGCCTCGCCTTGCAGACGTTGATAGCTCTTGTAATAGAACAGTGCCTGCTTGAGGTCGTTGAAATAGATGTCGTAGAGGATGCCCAGATTCAGATAAGCATTCTGGAGCCCGGGATCGATGCGCAGGGCCTCTAGGTAGGCCCGTTTTGCCCTTTCGAAGTGGCCCTGCCTGCGATAGACAATGCCTAACTGGTTGTAGGTGACTGCACGGGTGGGCTTGCAGTGGACTGCATGCTCCAGGACGGTTTGCGCCTTGTCCAATTCGTGCTGTCGGGTGTACAGGATCCCGAGGTTGATGTACGGGCCGGACAGGGCGGGGTACCGGTGCGCGATGGCCTTGAACCGATCGATCGCCTCGTCGGCATGGCCTGCCTGCATGGTTGCCAGTGCGCGCTCGTAGGCCACCTTGGCGGCGGGCGGGACGGGCGCCTGGTCGTGCGTCCGGGGCGTGCTCGTGCAGCCGCACAGCACGATGCTCGCCAGAATCGCCGGGGCCAGTCGCAGCCAAGGTCGGTCAGCGAATTTCGGCGACGTAGGCATCGTGCCTCTCCTGCTTGGCGTAGGTGACGGGTCGCAACTTGCGTAGGGTTTGAAGACTCTTTTCGATCCATTGGTCGTACAGGCCGTCGGCCATGCGGCGCCGGTTGGTATCGTGGATCGCAATGGCCTTTTCCTCGAAGGGCTCGGCCTGCTCCTCGAGCAGAATGCTGTACTGTTCCAGGGCTTCGTCGCTCAGGCGCTTGGGCCGCGGTGAGCTCAACAGCGATTTGGAAAAGTCGTAATACAGCTCGCCCAGCCCATAGGTGGCCGCCGTGGTGACGCCGGCGACGCCGTAGTCCAGCGCCTGTTTGTAGTTGGTAATGGCCGTCTGCAGCAGGCGTTTTTTCCGCCGCAGCGATTTCTTCAGGGGCGGCGTGAGAGACACAGCGCGATAGGATGTGGCGGCGGTCTCGGCCAACTCCAGGCTGGCGCGCGCGGCCAGCTCCCCGGTGTGTTCGGTGCGCGCCTGGCCGCCGGCGCGCTCGGCCTTGACCAGCCCGGTGAGCCAGTGCCGCCGCGCCCGCGCATCGCCCAGCGTGCGCGACAGATCGGCCAGTCGTTGGCGTGCGTCAATGGACTGCACGAATGGTTGCGCAAATCGCTCGAGATAGTGACGGTAGGCTGTCCGTGCCCGTTTGGGATGACCGCTTTGCTCGTACAACGCGGCCGCCTGCCAGAGCATGGGTCGCTGGTCGTCGGGCTCGCCCGGGCGCCGCGAAATGGCCTCCATCTCGCGGGCGGCGAGGTAGTTGTGTCCCGATTTGCGATAGACCAGGGCGAGCTTTTCGGTAACGCCCGCCTGCAGTGGGTCGTGCGGGTAGCGCTGGCGCATGTCCTCGAGCACCCGCCGCGCGCGAGTCCATTCCTGCAGGCCGATGAGCAGTGCCGCCGCATCGTACTCGGCCTTGCTGCGCATACCGGCATTCGGTGTGGTCTGACCCAGGCGCAGGAAGTGCGCGACCGCCGCGCGCGGCTGGCCGGCACGTTCGGCCTGTTCGCCTTGTTTGTAAATACTCGCGGCCAGGCGGTCGCGGGTCGGCGCCCAGGTCTTGTCGCGGCGATTCAACAATGCCAGCGCCCGGCGGTAGTCCTGTTCGGCCGCGGCGAACCGGCCTTGGGCGAATTCGCCGTGGGCGGCCAGCAGCAGGCCGGTCGTGCGCAGCTCGGTTGTCTTGGCGCCGGCCCGCTTCAGCGCCGGTTGCGAGAGCAACTGGCGCGCGACCGCGACGGTCCGGTTGAAGTCGCCGGCCGAGTAGAGCTGATGGGCGGTGTCGGCCAAAACGGGCGGCACGCGGGGGTCGTTCGGAAAGGTATTTGCAAAGCGCAGGGCGCTGGCGACATTGCGTTCGCGCCACGTTGCCTGTTCGCTCGAGTCGGTCACCGTCTTGCGCAGCGCCGCAAAGCTCAGTAGCGCCGCGTAACCGGCCTCTGCGCTCTCCTTGTGCCGGGGATAGTCATAGGCCGTGCGTTCGTAGGCCGCGATGGCGGCCGGATACTGGTGCGCCTCGTTCAGGCATTCGCCCAGCTGGAAGTTCATATGCGCGGTGTTCGGATTGTCGGGAAACCACTTCAGGTAGGTCCGATACCAGTACGAGGCGCGCAGGAAGTCGGCTGCGGCATGCGTGCGCCGGGCGCGGCTGTGATAGTGCGCGGCCAGATCGCGCACGTGCACGGTGAGGTAAGGCGCTATTTGGGCCAGCACGTTGGCCGCGTGGGTCTGCCAGAACCGACTGTCCGGACCGAAGTGCCCGACGAAGTACTCCGTCGCCGGGAGCGCGCGGCTGGGAAAACCGCCGGTCTCGAACGCGTTGATCACGTTTTCCTGAAAATTGGGGGCGAGCGCGTGGTCGGGGTGCCGCTGCACGAAGGTCTGATACGTTTGCGCGGCGTCCGCGATACGCTCGCGTTTCAGATAGAGGTCGCCTAATTGAAGATAGACGAGTGCCTCGTAACGCCGGGCGCCGTAGTGGGTGAAATAGCGCACTGCCGAGCGCGCGCCGTCTTCGTTGGCGAAGGTCAGGGCGATGACGCGAAGGGTGTCGTCGACAAGTTCGCGATCGGCGGGGGCAATATAGAACACCGGCCCGTCTTCGCGCAGCTTGCCCTGAGCCAATTTGAGGTCGAGCAGCGCGAAGAACGATTCGAGTCCTCGGGTGTAGCGCCGCTGCCTGTATTCGCTCCAGCCGCGCTTGTAGAGGGCCCGCTCGTAGTACACCGAACCCTGATGGCCGTCGATGATGCCCTGGTAGGCGCTCGCCGCCGGCTCGTATTCCTGACGGGCGAAGAGTATTTCGCCGCGACGGAACTGTGCCTCGGCGTAGTAGTGCGTGTGGGGATAGCGTTGCACCAGGTGCGTCAGCGTCGCCAGTGAATGGTCCGTATCCCCGGTCAGGGCGTAGGCCTTGGCGAGTTGATAAAGGATCTGTTCGGCCTGGTCGTCGTCTGGATAGGCCTCCAGGTAGGTTCGGTACAGCTCGATTGCCGCCTGCAGCTGACGATCCGTCTCGGGACTGAGCGGTGCTTGTTGAGCGCGAAGACGCGCCGCCTGGGCCGATTCGACGCTGAGGTCGGCGATGCGCCGCTGCGCTTCGCGTTGGAGCTGAGGGTCGGCGTTGAGGCGCAGGAAGGACCGGTAGCTGTCGACGGCCTGTTCGCGAGCGATGCGCGGCGCCGAGCCCTGGGACAGCGTAAATGGGCGCTGAGCCAGCGCGGCGAGCGTCGGCGCGGGCGCCTGACGGCTCGCGCAGCCGGCGGCCAGCAGCACGACGCCGCCCACGGCGAGTAGGCGTGTGCCGGCGTTCATCATGTCCCTTCGTCCTCGTCGCTGGCCAGGCTGTCATACAGGCGTGCCAGGGAGAACTGCGCCCGGGCCCGCAGGCTGGCGACGTGCCGGCGGCGCCGGTCGAGCTCGCGCAGGGCCAGCTGCCTGAGATGGTTACCCGCGGCGTCGATGGCGCCGCTGAGCTCACGGCGTGTGGTTGTGATACGCGTTCGTTGTTCGGATAGACGTTCGTCGAAGCCCTGGAAGGTCGCCGGCAGCGCGGCCCAGGCCCGCTGCATCCCCTCGTGGTGACGTTCGGCTTTGCTCAGGGCCCCATCGAGGTCGGCCAAGGCTTGCTGAAGACGCTTGCGGCGTGCGGGATAGGATGCGACAAGCCGCCAGCGCAGCACGCCGCGCAGCAGGTTCAGTCGCGGCTGCAACGGAGCGGCGAGTCCCGGCGGCAGATGTTTCAGTTCTGCCCCCAGCGCGTCCAACCGTTGGAGGTGGCGGTGTTGCTCGGCGTCGGCCAGCGCCGCGGGACCGTCTGCGGCGAGCAGGGCGTCGAGGCGTCGGGTCAGGCGGCGGCGCTGCTCGCGCAGGGCCGACAGGCGCCGGGTGAGCGTGCCGCTCTGCATCAGTGGACGGCGCGCTGCGTAATCGGCCCGCCGCGCGCGGACGATGACTTCGAAGACCGGCAGCTGTTCGGCCCAGTGGTCAACCCGCGCGCGGAGTGCCACCAGCTGCCGGTAATCTCGCCAGGCCCGCTGGAATTCGGTCCTGGCGAGCAAGTGATCGAGATAGGGCGCCAGCGCGGCGCCGAGCGGCGGAACCGGCGCGGCGGGGTCGGCGCTGCGCAGGGCATCGAGTAGGGCGGTCCCGCGGACTGCGGCGCGGGCGGTGTCCAGGTGTTGGAGCTGTTGGTTGTAGCCGGCCAGGGCGGCCTGATAGCGGGTCAGTGCCTCGCGCCGGGCCCCGAGTTGCTCGAGGGTGTTGGGTACGCACAGCATGGCCTCCTGGACGGCAGGCTCCGAGAACGGACGTTCGGTCAGCGCCAGCCAGGCGACCAGGGCGCGGCGCGGCCTGGCTGCGCGCTGCTCGCCCCAACCCAGTGCGAGCAGGGCGTCCGCCGAGGCGGGACCGCGCAGGCGCACGCGGCGCAGGGGGGGCAGGGCCGCTGCGATGTTCCCGGCACGCAGCCGGGCATAACCGAGGGCGAGGTTGGCGCGGTCGCGCAGCGCGGGGCCGATGCGGTCGGCTGCTTCCGGGGCGGTCGGATCGTGGTCCCCCAGGCGCACAAGGTGCGGGTCGCCGTCGTCCAGCCGGCCCGCGTTGATCAGCGCAACGCCCAGGTTGTAGCGGGCAAAGGCGGCCCAGTCCGGATGACCCGATTGGACCGCGGCGCTCTCCAACGCGGTGATAGTGCGCCGCGCCTGGCCGAAGGCACCCTGGGCCAGGTAAGCCTGCGTCAGTAGATACAGCCGTTCGGTCTCGCGGGTCGGGGGGACAACGCGGGGATTGCGGACCAACAGGTCGGCCGCCTCGCGGTATTGGCCTTGCTGATAGAGAAGACGGCCGAGGAAGAATGCGGTCTGGACGCGTACCTGCGGCGCCGGAGTGCCGTTCAGGAGGTCCCGGAGTGTGGCGCGGGCGCTGCGCGTCAGGCCGAGTCGCAGATCGGCGCGGCCGAGCAGCAGGTTGCGCTCTTCGGCCCATCTGCTGTCGCCGGGCAGGATGCCGGCGGTGAGATCGGTCACGGCCGCTCGGAAGTCCCGTTGCGCGAAATGGAAGCGGGCCACACCGAGCGCAATATCTCCCCCGGCGCCGTTCCCCGCCTGGGCCGCGAACGGGACCAGCAGCAGGGTCGCTGCCAGTGCCGACCATGCGAGGCGTCCCGTTCTCGGTGGCAGGGGCCCTGACATGAGTCGTTCGCCGCGGTCAGTTCCGGACGAGCGCCCGGACGTGAAGGTAGGGCTTGTCGGCCGCGGTCGACAACCGCAGTTGCACATACTGCAAACCGGCCGCTTTTTCGAACTCGATCGGGGTGTCGACATGGCGATCGCCGTCCGGGCCGGTCGCGGTGACCGAGGCTACCAGCCGGTGTTTGCCCGGTGCGACGTTGCCAATGTAGGCCTGCTGAATACCACCGGCGCGCAGCGCCGCAAGCTCCTCGGCCGAGTAGACATGATTGGCTACGACCCGGTTATCGAGCTTCAACTGGACCGAGCGCAGCCCATGCCCGGGGCCCGAGTCGCCCAGGGCGTCTTCCAGCCCGATGAATACGGCAAAACGGGTCGTGGCCGGAAACAGCAGCTCGTGTTCAAGCCGGCTGAGTTCGCGGTCCAGCGCAAGTGCCTTGCGTTTGGCGGACTCGATATCTCCTCCCAGCGCGGCGGCGGGTGCCGGCTGTTCGACACCCGGGGGCGTCGGTGATCGCGCCGCGGTGGGTTCGGATCGGCCCGTCTGGCCCGGCCCTGCCGCGGCCGGGCATACCGGCGAGAGCACGGCCAGCATGAGGGCCGCGGCGGCGACCCACACCGCCGGTGTGCGTCCAGCTGTGTCGTCATTCATTGGTCCTGGCCTCCCGCGGCCCGAGTCGGATGGGCCCAGTGATCGCTGAGGTTGTCGCAGCTGGGGGCAAGCGGGGTGAGTTTGCCCCTGGGGCTGCAATTCTGGGAAGAGCTCAGTGCTTGCCGCCGTGCCCGAGCTGCCGTGGCGGGTTGGCTTTATTAAGTTCTTGTTTTTTGGGCAAGCGAATGCGCTAGACCTTACTGGACACTGTGCGGGGTAACCGTTAGGCAGGTCACAAAAACGCCGGAAGCGCCTTGCAACTCAATGTGGACGGGGATCTGCGGTACCGGTGGGGATGGCGTCGAGGGCGGCGGAATCGAAGCTGGCATCCACGGCCTCGACCAGGGCGCCGAGCAGGCGCAGGCCCTGCGCCGGCGCCTCGTCCGCCTGGTAATGACGGCGCAGCGGCCCCAGGGCGTTGATCACGGCGGCACGCTCGACCTCGCTCGCCGGGTCCGTAACCCGGCACCACAGGGCGATGGTGCTGAGCATTTCGCCCAGCAGGGGTGCCGGATGGGCGCGGGCGAGCAGCGCCGCGCACGTGGCCTGCGGCGTTGGCGGGTCGCCGCACAGCACCGGGCCGATGTCGGCGCCGTCCAGACGCAACAGCAGCTCACCGAAAGTCATGGCGAACCCGTCACCGGTGCGCTCCGCCGGGACTCAGTGCATCAGGCCCGCGAGGGCAATCAGAAAGGCGCAGGCCAGGATGCTGATGGCCGCGTAGTGCTGCAAAGCGTCGATGCGCGCGAAGCGCTGCTGCCACACGGCCATGGCCTGCTGCCAATCGCGGCTGTGGCGCGGGCACTGGTGCAGATAGCGGGCCAGCTCGTGGCGATTGAGACGCTCGAGCCAGCGGTGCTCCTGTGAGGTGACCGGTTGTCGGGCTGTGAGGTCGTGTTCGAAGCGCATACCAAAAACTATAGACGACAGTGGCGCGAACGATAAGGGGCGGGCGGGGCGCACCGGACGGTGCACCCCGCCCATTTCGCTAGTTTGGGGTGTCGCCGGCCAGGTACAGCCAGGTTTCCACCACGCTGTCCGGATTCAACGAGACGCTGTCGATGCCCTCGTCCATGAGCCACCGTGCCAGGTCCGGATGGTCCGAAGGCCCCTGGCCGCAGATACCGACGTACTTGCCCTGGCGCCGGCAGGCCTGGATGGCCATCGACAGCAGGGACTTGACGGCGTCGTTGCGCTCGTCGAAGAGCTCGGCCACGAGGCCCGAATCGCGGTCCAGGCCCAGGGTGAGCTGGGTCAGATCGTTGGAGCCGATGGAAAAGCCGTCGAAGTGCTCCAGGAACTGCTCGGCAAGCAGGGCATTGGAGGGGATCTCGCACATCATGATGACCCGCAGCCCGTTCTCGCCGCGTTTCAGGCCGTGTTGCTCCAACAGTTCGATGACCTTGGCGCCCTCGTCGACGGTGCGCACGAAGGGAATCATGATCTCGACGTTGGTCAGGCCGATTTCATCGCGTACCTTTTTGAGCGCGCGGCATTCGAGCTCGAAGCAGTCGCGGAAGCTTTCAGCCACATAGCGCGAGGCACCGCGAAAGCCGATCATCGGGTTTTCCTCGTGCGGCTCGAATTTCTCCCCGCCGATGAGGTTGGCGTACTCGTTCGACTTGAAGTCGGACATGCGCACGATAACCGGCTTGGGCCAGAACGCCCCGCCCAGCATGGAAACGCCCTCGGCCAGCTTGTCGACGTAGAAACTGACCGGGTCGTCGTAGCCGGCGCTGCGCTCGTCGATGGTCTTTTTCAGCTCCGCATCCTGCTCGTCGTAGTTCAACAAGGCCTTGGGGTGCACGCCGATCATGTGGTTGATGACGAATTCCACGCGCGCCAGCCCGATGCCCGCGTTGGGCAGGAACTGGAAGTCGAAGGCACGATCGGGGTTGCCGACGTTCATCATGATCTTGAACGGCAGCTCGGGCATGGTCTCCAGATCGATCTCCTTGTGCTCGAAGTCCTGGATACCCTTGTACACGTAGCCTGTATCGCCTTCGGCGCAGGAGACCGTCACCTCATCACTGTCGGGAATCACCTCGGTGGCGTCGCCGCAGCCCACGACGGCGGGGATGCCCAGCTCCCGGGCGATAATCGCCGCATGACAGGTGCGCCCGCCGCGGTTGGTGACGATGGCGGCCGCGCGCTTCATGATCGGTTCCCAATCCGGGTCGGTCATGTCAGTGACCAGCACATCGCCGGGTTTCACCCGGTCCATCTGCTTGACGTCGTCGATGATTCGGGCCGGACCGGCGCCGATGCGCTGACCGATACTGCGGCCGGTGGACAGGATATCGCCGCGGCTGTTGAGCTCGTAGCGTTCGAGCACGTTGTGTTTGCCGCGGCTCTTGACCGTCTCGGGCCGGGCCTGGACGATGAACAGCCCGCCGGTCTCGCCGTCCTTGGCCCACTCGATGTCCATGGGGCGTTGATAATGCTCCTCGATGGTCATCGCCTGGCGGGCCAGCTCGAGCACATCGTCGTCGTCGATGCAGAACCGGCACTGCTCGTCCAGCGGCACTTCTTCGGTGCGGGTCGACTGACCGACCCCGGACTCGCCCGTGTAGACCATGCGCACGGCCTTGCTGCCCAGATTGCGGCGCAGGATGGGACGCTTGCCCTCACGCAGCAGCGGCTTGTGGACGTAGAACTCGTCCGGGTTGACCTGGCCCTGGACGACCGTCTCGCCCAGGCCCCAGGCACCGGTAATGAAGATGGCATCGCGATAGCCCGACTCGGTATCCAGGGTGAACATGACGCCGCTGGCGCCGACGTCGCTGCGCACCATCCGCTGCACGCCGGCCGACAGCGCGACGTGGCTGTGCTCGAATCCATGGTGTACCCGGTAGGTGATGGCCCGGTCGTTGAACAAAGAGGCGTAGACCTCGCGCACGGCCTGTAGCACGTTGTCCAGCCCGTGTACGTTGAGATAGGTCTCCTGCTGGCCGGCGAAGGAGGCATCCGGCAGGTCCTCGGCGGTGGCCGAGGAGCGGACCGCGAAGGAGGCGTCGCTGCCGGCCTCGCCGGCGAGCTTCTCGTAGGCGGTGGCGATCTCGTCGCGCAGGCGTTTGGGAAGCTCCGCGCCGCGGATCCAGTCACGAATCTGCTGGCCGGTCTTGGCCAGGGCGTTGACGTCCTCGATGTCCAGGCCATCCAATGCCTGATTGATACGCTCGGCCAGACCGCTTTCCTTGAGAAAATCGCGATAGGCATCGGCGGTGGTGGCGAACCCGTTGGGTACGTTGACGTCCAGCCCGGCGAGCTGACTGATCATCTCGCCCAGGGAGGCGTTCTTTCCGCCGACGCGCTCGACGTCGGTCATTCGCAGCGAATCGAACCAGAGCAGGTAGTCTTTCAAGGTCGCACCTCTTGTAATTGCACCTTATGATATAGAAAGTGGAACGGCGTCAGAGTTTCGTCCTCTATCTTAACGGTTGGCGGCCCATGCCGCGACAGTCTCGACGAGGCGGGCGGAACGACGTGGCACGAAGTGCGCGATGCCCTGGTTTGCGAACACGGTGCGTTCGGGCGGGAGCTGCATCGATACAGCCGGATAGATATACAGACCCATGAAACGCAAGGTTTTTTACGTCTCAGACCGCACCGGAATCACGGCCGAAACGCTCGGCCACTCGTTGTTGACGCAGTTTGACGGCATCGACTTCGAGCGCGAGTCCCTGCGCTTCATTGACAGTATAGACAAGGCCCGTGCAGCCGCCGCGGCCATCGACGATTCCGCCCGGGCCACCGGGGTTCGCCCGTTGGTCTTCAGCACCCTCGTCGAGACGGTCGAGCGCGATATCGTCGCGGACGCCGACGGTGTGTTCTTCGACCTGTTCGACGTCTTCATCGAGCCACTGGAGCAGGAGCTCGGTATGCTCTCATCCCACACGGCCGGGCGCAGCCACGGTATGGAGAACGCGCGGGGCTATGCCAGCCGCATCGACGCGGTCAATTTTGCGCTGCAGCACGACGACGGCAGCACCACGCGCGAGTATGACCGTGCCGACGTCATCCTGCTCGGCGTCTCGCGCAGCGGCAAGACGCCGACCTGTCTGTATCTTGCCCTGCAGTACGGCATCAACGCGGCCAATTACCCGCTGACCGAGGACGACCTGGCGGAGTTGTCGCTGCCCGCACGGGTGTTGCCCTACCGGGACAAGCTGTTCGGGCTCACCATCCGACCCGAACGATTGCACCAGATCCGAAGCGAGCGCCGGCCGAACAGCCGATACGCCTCCCTGCGTCAATGCCAGACGGAAGTCCATCAGGTCGAAGCGATGTTCCGCAACGCCCGCGTGGCCTATCTGGACAGCACGAGCATGTCGGTCGAGGAGCTTGCCGCGACCATCATGGACCGGATGGGCCATCGCGCAGCCGAGCCGGCGGTCCCGTCTCCACCGCCTGCTAAGTGATGACGGTGGGCGCCTCGCGTCCCGTACGTGCTTTGAGATCGGCCAGCGCGCCGGCCGTCTCGATCAGCTCGGCCAGGGCCTGTTGCGTGTCCTGCTCGTGGCGCGCGGGGTCGGGCTCGAAGGCCTCGATGTAGATACGCAGCGTGGCGCCGCTGGTGCCGGTGCCCGAGAGGCGATAGACGATGCGGGCGCCTTCGTCGAACAGGACGCGGATGCCCTGATGGCCGGTGACGCTGTGGTCGACCGGGTCGTCGTAGCTGAAATCGTCGGCGGCTTGCACGCGGCGTCCGGCCAACTGTTGGCCGGGCAGACTGGGGAGCTGTTCGAGCAGGTGTGCGATCAGGGCCTTGGCGGCCTCGGCGTCGATATCCTCGTAGTCGTGGCGGGTGTAGAAGTTGCGTCCGTATTGGCTCCAGTGTTCGCGCACGATGTCGGCCACGGATTGGCCGCGCGCGGCGAGGATGTTGAGCCAGAACAGCACGGCCCACAGGCCGTCCTTTTCGCGTACGTGGTCCGAGCCGGTGCCGAAGCTCTCTTCGCCGCACAGGGTGATGCGCCCGGCATCGAGCAGGTTACCGAAGAATTTCCATCCGGTGGGTGTCTCGTAGCAATCGATGCCGAGGGCCTCGGCGACGCGGTCGACCGCCCGGCTGGTCGGCATGGAGCGCGCGACGCCGGCCAGGCCCCGCGCGTAGCCGGGCAGCAGATGGGCGTTGGCCGCCATGACCGCGAGGCTGTCGCTGGGGGTGACGAAAAAGTCCCGCCCCAGGATCATGTTGCGATCGCCGTCTCCGTCGGAGGCCGCGCCGAAGTCCGGGGCGTGCGGCCCCTCCATGACCTCCACCAGCTCGTGGGCATAGACCAGGTTGGGGTCGGGGTGGCCGCCGCCGAAGTCTTCCAGCGGCGTGCCGTGCATCACAGTGCCAGTCGGGGCGCCGAGGCGGTTTTCCAGGATCTCGTGGGCGTAGGGTCCGGTCACGGCGTGCATGGCATCGAAGCGCATCGTGAAGCCGCCGGCAAACAGGCCGCGGATGCGTTCGAAGTCGAACAGCTGTTCCATGAGCTCGGCATAATCGGCCACCGGATCGATCACGCTCACGCGCATGGGGCCCAGTTGGCGCTCGCCCGGAGTCGACAGGTCCACGTCGGGGGCCTCTAGCAACCGGTACTCCTTGAGGTGCCAGGTCCGGTCATAGATCGCGTCGGTGATGCGTTCGGGCGCCGGGCCGCCGTTGGCGGTATTGAACTTGATGCCGAAATCGCCGTCGGGACCGCCGGGGTTGTGGCTGGCCGAGAGGATGATGCCGCCGAAGGCGCCGTGCTTGCGGATCATGGCCGAGGCCGCGGGGGTGGACAGCAGCCCGTCTCGCCCGACCATGACACGCCCGACCTCGTTGGCCGCCGCGATCCTGAGGATGGTCTGCACCGCCGTTCGGTTGTAGTAGCGTCCGTCGCCGCCCAGCACCAGGGTCTTGCCCGCGTGCTCGCCGACCGTGTCGAAGATGGCCTGGACGAAGTTCTCCAGATAGTTGACCTGCTGGAAGTGGCGTACCTTCTTGCGCAGTCCGGAGGTGCCGGGCTTTTGGTCCTCGAAGGGATAGGTGTAGACGACCTGGATGTCCATGCTGGCTGTCCGATAGGGGCCCGGGCGGCGTGACCGAGCGTCATGTGATGGCATTTCATTTGACCACAGGGGCGGCATTTGGTCGAGCCCGCCCAGCGGGAGCGTCTGCAGCGGGCGTTGAGGAATGTATAATTTGGCACGCGCCTTGAAACGTCGACGCGGCGCCCCCATTTTGCCGGGCATCACGAACAAGAACGTACGAGGAGAACCATGAGCGTCCACACCCACAAGGAGACCCTCAACTTCCAGGCCGAGGTGAAGCAGCTGCTGCACCTCATGATTCACTCCCTGTACTCCAACAAAGAGATATTCCTGCGCGAGCTCATTTCCAATGCCTCGGATGCCTGCGACAAGCTGCGCTTCGAGGCCCTGACCGACGACGCCCTGTTCGAGGGCGACAGCGACCTGCGGATTCGCGTGGAATTCGACACGGAGGCGCGCACGATCACCGTTCACGACAACGGGATCGGCATGAGCCGCCAGGAGGTGATGGACAACGTCGGGACCATCGCCAGCTCCGGCACTCGGCGCTTTTTGGAGAGCCTCAGCGGCGATCAGGCCAAGGATGCCAATCTCATCGGCCAGTTCGGCGTGGGCTTTTATTCGTCCTTCATCGTCGCCGACCGCGTCAGCCTGACCACGCGCCGTGCCGGCCTCGGCCCCGAGCACGGCGTGGCCTGGGAGTCCGACGGGCAGGGCAGCTATACCATCGAAACGGTCGAGCGCCCCGAGCGCGGCACCAGCGTCACGCTGCACCTGCGCGAGGGCGAAGAGGAATTCCTCGACACCTTCCGCCTGCGCAACGTCATCCACAAGTACTCCGATCACATCTCGCTGCCGATCCTCATGGCCAAGGAAGGCGAGGGTCAGGACGAGAGCGGGGAGCTGGAGACGATCAACAAGGCCTCCGCGCTGTGGGCCCGCCCCAAAAGGGAAATTTCGGACGAGGAGTACAAGGAGTTCTACAAGCACGTCGCTCACGATTTCGAGGAGCCGCTGGCCTGGACCCACAATCACGTCGAGGGCACGCAGGCCTACACCACGCTGTTGTACGTGCCCAAGCGGGCACCGTTCGACCTGTGGGACCGTGACCGGCGCCACGGCGTGAAGCTCTACGTCAAGCGCGTGTTCATCATGGACGACGCCGAGCAGCTCATGCCGACGTATCTGCGCTTCGTGCGCGGCGTGGTCGACTCCGACGATCTGCCGCTGAACATCTCGCGCGAGATCCTGCAGCGCAACAAGCACATCGACGCCATCCGCTCGGCGTCGGTCAAGCGGGTACTGGGCCTGCTGGAGGACATGGCGGGCAAGGAGCCCGACAAGTACGCCGAGTTCTGGTCCGCGTTCGGTGCCGTGCTCAAGGAGGGACCGGCCGAGGATTTCGCCAACCGCGAGCAGATCGCGCGTCTGCTGCGCTTCGGCTCCACGCACACCGATGCCCAGGCCCACGACACCTCGCTGGCGGACTATATCGGGCGCATGAAGCCCGGCCAGGACAAGATCTATTACATCACGGCCGAGAGCTTCGCCGCGGCGCGCCACAGCCCGCACCTGGAAGTCTTTCGCAAGAAGGGCATCGAAGTCCTGTTGATGTGGGACCGGGTCGACGAGTGGCTGATGTCGCATCTGACCGAGTTCGACGGCAAGGCGCTCGTCTCCGTGGCCAAGGGCGCATTGGACCTTGGCGAGCTCGAAGACGCCTCCGAGAAGGAAGAAGCCGCCAAGGCCGGCGAGGAATACAAGGCGCTGCTCGAGCGCATGCAGTCGGTGTTGGGCGATCAAGTCAAGGAGGTGCGGGTGTCGCACCGGCTTACCGACTCCCCTTCGTGCCTGGTGGTCGAGGAACACGACATGGCCGTCAACCTGCAAAAGCTGCTCAAGCAGGCGGGCCATGACGTGCCGCCGATTCGCCCCACGCTGGAGATCAACCCGGACCACGCCCTGGTCCAGCGCCTGGGCGCCGAGGCCGACGAGCAGCGCTTTGCCGACTGGACCCGCGTTCTGTTCGACCAGGCCATGCTCAGCGAGGGCGGTCAGCTCGAAGACCCGGCCAGCTTTGTTGCACGTATGAACGCGCTGTTCCTGGCAGCCGCCGACACGAGCGCGGCGGCGGCCAAGAAGAAGTCGACGGCCAAGAAGAAGAGCGCCGCCAAGAAGACGAGCGGGAAGTCGGCGGCAAAAAACAAGACCGAGCCAAAGAGATGATCTGAGCGGGACCACGGTCTCGCTCCATCGACCGTACCGCGGCGGCACCTGAGGCGCCGCCGCGGCCGTCACCACCGAGCGACAGGGAGGAGGGGATCGTGCGACTCAACATCAAGGCATTTGCACTGACTTGCGGCCTGGTCTGGGGACTGGGGCTGTTCTTTCTGACCTGGTGGGTCATCGCCTTCGAAGGGTCCACCGGCGATGTCACCCTCATCGGCCATATCTACCGCGGTTACACGGTCAGTCCGACGGGCAGCGTCGTCGGCCTGGTGTGGGGATTTTTCGACGGCCTGGTGGGCGGCGCGGTCTTCGCGTGGTTGTACAACGTCCTGGTCGGGCGCTTCGGCGGCGGTACGGGCGCCTAGCGAACGCGGTACACCGGCAAAGGTGCGCGGGCCGGACTCGCTCGGCAAATTCGGCTGGCGGGGCCGACCCATTGGCGGGCGAGGCGGTCGCGCCGCTACCGCCGGTGTGGGGGTCAGGACAGTCGCGCGGGGGCTGCGCCGATGCCGGTATCGCACACCGTATGCTCGTTGCCATCCGATACCCGGTCCGGCGATCATGACGCAATAGTGACACCCGTTCGCTTAAGTTTGACTGCTACTGGACGATTTCCAACACAGAAGGCGGCCGGGGCGGTGTCATGGCGACCGTGATCGAGACGCAGATTACGATCGGTGCGACCGCCGAACGGGTCTGGGCGGTGCTGACGGATTTTACGGCTTACGCCCGGTGGAACCCGTTCATCCTCCGCGCGGAGGGAACGCCTGAAGCCGGCGGGCGGATGACGGTCCAGGTGGCGCGCCCGCGGGGACGAACGCGCGTCTTTCGCCCGATGGTGCTGATGGTCGCAGCGCCCTCGCAGCTGCGCTGGTTGGCTCGCCTGTGGCTTCCGGGTCTGCTGGACGTCGAGCACGCCTTTTTGATCGAAAACGATAACGGCAGTGGTGCGGTACGCTTGGTGCAGCGCGCACGCGTTGAGGGATTTGTGGCGCTGTGCCTTCGGCGTCGATTGGAAAGCGAGCTGTATGGCTCGTTCGAGGCGATGAACCACGCACTCAAACGGCGCGTCGAGCAAGCGTCGGGGCCCAGCGGCAGGACCGGGGCCGGTTGATGTTGCGCGACGTCGCGAAATGGGTCATGTTTATTCGGTTAGTGTGCCGGGGAGAGCCATGAAACTGCGTTATTCGCCGACGTCGCCCTATGTGCGAAAGGTCCTGGTCCTTGCCATCGAGACCGGATTGGATGAACGCATCGAACGTGTGCTGACCAATCCCTGGGCGGACGATGCCGCGCTGGCGAACGACAACCCGTTGGGCAAGGTCCCGACGCTGGTGACCGACGACGGCATGGTGCTCTACGACTCGCCGGTTATCTGTGAGTACCTCGATAGTCTGCACCACGGTACACGGGTGTTTCCCATCGCGGGTAAGGCGCGTTGGATGGCGTTGCGCCAACAGGCGTTGGGTGACGGTATTCTGGATGCGGCCGTGCTGCGCCGCCTGGAGGGGCAGCGTCCCGCGGCCCAGCGCTCTGACAGTTGGGAGACGATGCAGCGCGAGACCGTGCAACGCGGACTCGATGCCCTGGAACGGGAGGCGGCGAGCTGGGACGGGCGCCTGCAGATCGGACAAATCGCCGCGGCCTGCGCCCTCGGTTATCTCGACTTTCGTTTTCCCCAGGAGAGCTGGCGCACGGGGCGCTCGGCCCTGGCCGTCTGGTTCGAACGCTTCGCCGCACGCGCTTCCATGACAACGACGCTGCCGACCGGCCAATAGACACGCGAGGCGATTGTGCTGGATATCCTCATGCTGCCGCTGACCGCGGTGCTCGCGCTCATGATAGTGACGGCCGACGCCGTGTATCGGCGCCGGGTCTTGCCCGCGCTGGCGGCGGCCGGCCGGGCGGCGTCGGTGCAGCGCGAGCCGCAGGGCTATTGGTCCCAGATCGCCGCCTACGGCGAGCTGTGCCGTGAGCGCGGCGCCTCGCTGCTCGCCTGGCGGTACCTGACCTGGGTGCCTGCGCTCAGTACCCTGCTGCTGGTCGGTTGGCTGGTCGTCGGCCTTGCCGTACCGCAGTGAGCGCTCCGCCGGCGAAGCCGGCATTCAACTGTCCAACAACTCTATCCAATGACGCACGGGCTGTTCGGCCCGGGACTGCAAATGGTGCCAGCAGCCGATGTTGGCCGTCGCGATGCAGGTAGGCGCATCGGCGGCCAGCGCTTGGACCTTGTTGGCGAGCAGGCGCTGGGACAGATCCCGCTGGAGGATGGAGTATGTTCCGGCCGAGCCGCAGCACAGGTGCGCGTCGGCCACTTGGGTCAGCGTCACGCCGGCACGGCGCAGGATCGATTCGACCACGCCGTTCAGCTGCTGGCCGTGCTGGAGGGTACAGGGCGAGTGGAAGGCCACGCGCTTGGTGGCCGGCACGCCGTCGCCAAGGGCCTCAAGCGATTCTTCGCGCAGCACCTCCCCGAGGTCTTTGGCCAGGGCCGCGACCCGTCGGGCCTTGTCGGCATAGGCCGGGTCGTCGGCCAGCAGCCGGTCGTATTCCTTCACAACCGTGCCGCAGCCGCTCGCCGTGATGACGATCGCCTCGATACCCGCCTCGATGTAGGGCCACCAGGCGTCGATGTTGCGGCGCATGAAGTCGCGCGCCTCCTCCGGCGCACTGAGGTGTTGGCTGAGTGCGCCGCAGCACCCGCCCGTGCCGCGCACGAGGCTGATGCCGAGCCGGTCCAGGACTCGCGCCGTGGCGTCGTTGATATGGGGTGCCATCACGGGCTGTACGCAGCCCTCCAGAATCAGCATGCGGCGGCTGTGTCGCGGCGCCGGCAGCTCGCGCACCGGGGCGCGGGGCGGCACGTGGCGGCGCACGGCGCGCGGCAGCCAGGGGCGCAGGCGCTGGCCAATGCCGAACAGCGGACCGAAGCGCGCCGGATAGGGCAGGACCAAGCGCAGCAGCCGGCGCATGAGGCGCTCGTGCAGCGGTCGGCGCACCTGCGACTCGACCACCTCACGGCCGATGTCGGCCAGGTGCCCGTACTCCACGCCCGAAGGGCAGGTCGTCTCGCAGGCGCGGCAGGTCAGGCAGCGGTCGAGGTGGTGCTGTGTGCGCCGGCTGGCCTCGTGTCCCTCCAGGACCTGCTTGATGAGATAGATACGCCCGCGCGGGCCGTCGAGCTCATCGCCGAGGAGCTGGTAGGTCGGACAGGTTGCCGTGCAAAATCCGCAGTGCACGCAGTTGCGCAGGATGCGATCGGCCTCGCGGCCGGCGGGGGTGTCCTTGATGAAATCGGCGAGATGGGTCTGCATGTCCGGCGTTGCTCTCGATGACGTTGCCCGATGTTACATATCGGGATACAGGCGTCCGGGGTTCAGCACCCCGGAGGGGTCGAAGGCGCGCTTGAGTTGACGGTGTATGTGTGCCAGGCCCTCGGGCAGCGGATGGAAGACCGGTGCGTTCTTGGCGGAGGCGCGAAACAGAGTCGCATGGCCACCGAAGCGGGCGACCGCCGCCCGAATGGTCTGCGCCTCGGCGTCGCTCTTGAGCCAGCGCTGGGCGCCGCCCCAGTCGAGCAGCCACTTGCCGGGCAGCTCCATCGGTGGGGTGGTCGGACTGACCGACAGTCGCCACAGGGGCGCGGGTCCGTCGAAGAAAGTGAGCTCTTGCTCGCGCAGGCGGTGCCAGAAATCGGCGCCCTCGGCGAGGACCTCTCCGCCCAGACGGGCGCGCGCATCGGCGACGCTGCGCGGCGTGCCGGACAGGCGCAGATACAGGCGGTCGCCGTCGTAACAGGAGGCCGTGATCGGAAACGGCTGCGCGGCCCAGCGGTTCAGTCGCGTGAGCACCGCGGCCGCATTCTCTTCCTCGCGTACCACGGTCACTTCGTCGACCGGGCGCGGCAGGACCTTGAGTGAAACCTCCAGCAGCACGCCCAACGTGCCGAGCGCGCCGGCCATCAGGCGCGAGACATCGTAGCCCGCGACATTCTTCATGACCTCCCCGCCGAAGCCCAGGACCTCGGCCTTGCCGGTCAACACCTGTGTGCCCAGCACAAAATCGCGTACCGCACCGGCATAGGGCCGGCGAGGCCCCGACAGTCCGGCCGCCACGGTCCCGCCCAGAGTGGCCGTGTCGCCGAAGTGGGGCGGCTCGAAGGCCAACATCTGGCCCGCCTTGCCGAGCGTCGCCTCGATTTGCGTGAGCGGGGTGCCCGCGCGCGCGGTAATCACCAGCTCGGTGGGCTCGTAGTGCACGATGCCGCGATGGCCGCCCACGGCCAATTCCTCGCCCTGGCACGGCTCGCCGTAAAAGGCCTTGGTATCGCCGCCGACGATGCGAAGGGCCGTGCCCGCCTCTGCGGCGGCGCGCACGCGCTCGCGCAGCTGCGCACTGATATCGGTGTCGCCAGTCATGTCGGGGCGGTCTTCGCTCTTGTTCGTCGTATCGGCCATGGTATCAGCTGCGGCGCCCGTGCGGTTGCATTGGCGCAAGGGGTGCAATGTAGCGATCGCCGGGCCGATGTCAACCTTGCCGCATCAGTTCGGTGTCGGCCGCCGCGCCTCGAGCGCGTTCGCCACCGCGGCGATGTCCATTCCCCGGGCAGGGTCAAGGCTCAGCGCCTCGGCGCGCTCCTGTGCATCCAATGTGTCGGCCGTCTTCAATTGGTGTTCCAGCACGGCGAGCCCCGCATCGGAGGCGTCCCGGCCGGCCCGTTCGCGCTGGCGCAGACGCTCGCGCAGCAGCGTCGGCGGCGCCTCGCAGGCGAGGATGGCAAAGCCCACACCGCTGCGCTCGGCCAGGGCTCGGAAGTGCGCCCGCTGCGCCTGCTTGAGGAAGGCCGCGTCGACGATGACGTCATAGCCGCCCTCCAGCAGCCCCTTGGCCATCTCCGCGAGGCGCTCGTAGGTACGCTCGCTCGCCTCACGGCCGTACAGGCCGACGTCGATCTCGCGCGCGCGGTGATCCTCGCGCGCCACCGCGAACAGGCGCTTGCGCCCGACGTCGGAGCGGATGCGTATGGCCTGCGTCGCCTCGAGCAGCTGTTGAGTGTAGGTGGTCTTGCCCGAGCCCGAGAGCCCGTGGGTGATGATCAACAGCGGCGGGCGGCTGGCGGTGAATGAACGCGCCAGCTCGATATAACTCCGGCACTCGGCCTGCACGGCCTGTGTCTCGTCGCGGTCCAGGTCGTGCTGGGTCAGACGGATGGCGGCGACCTTGGCGCGCACCAGGGCGCGGTAGACCCGGTAGTAGGGCAGCAGGGCCAGACCGGCGTAGTCGCCGGTGGACTCCAGGTAGGCATTGAGAAAGCGCTGCGCGAGATCGGGCCGGCCGCGATCGCGCAGGTCCATGTCCACGAAGGCGACTTCGCTCATAACGTCGATCCAACGCAGATTGTCGTTGAACTCGATGCAGTCGAAGACCACGACCTCCCCGTCGATGAGCACCATGTTGCGAAGGTGCATGTCGCCGTGGCATTCGCGCACGAAACCGCCGGATCTGCGGGCGGCGAACGTCGAGCCCAAACGCGTGAAGCTTGCCTCGCTCCAGCGTTCCAGGGCATCGAGACCGGCCAGCTCGGCGCGCTCGCCCATACAGGCGTCGGCGCGGCGCAGGTGTTCGAAGTTCTCCCGCACGGGGGCGTGCACCGCCTCGGGCGAGCCGAAGGGCCGGTCCGGTCCTGCCGGCGCGATGCGGCCGTGGAAGTCGGCGACCACGGCGGCCAGGCGATCCATATGCGCGCCCGTGAGCTCGCCGCGCTCGAGCAGGCGGTCGAGCTGGGCCTGGGGGTCGAACTGGCGCATCTTGACGGCGTACTCGATGGGCGGGCCGTCCAGGGGCGCGTTCGGACCGGCGAGTCGCGGCGCGGCGCTAGAGCCGCCAATGGCGACGACCTCCAGATAGAGCTGGGGCGCCAGGCGGCGATTCAGGCGCAGCTCCTGTTCGCAGAAGTGGCGGCGCCGTTCGAGGGTGGAGAAATCCAGGAAGCCCAGGTCGACGGGCTTTTTGAGCTTGTAGGCGTAGTCTCCGGTCAACAGGACCCAGGAGATGTGGGTTTCGATCAGCGTAACGCCGGAGACCGGGTGCGGATAGATATCCGGATTCTGCAGTGCGTCGATCAAGGCCATGGTGACCGCTCGGCTGGGCGCCCCCAACGGCACCGGCGCGTTCTGGGCGGCGGGGGACTCGACAGCGCCAGGGTCCGCGGACCCGGCTGCCCGTTCAGAAGCGCTCCAGCTCCGGATGCGAGAGCTTACCGTGGTGCACGTGCATGGCACCGAATTCGGCACAGCGGTGCAGGGTGGGCACCGCCTTGCCGGGGTTGAGCAGGCCGCGCGGGTCGAACGCCGCTTTAATGGCATGGAACTGCTCGAGCTGACCCTCGGCGAACTGCACGCACATCTGATTGATCTTCTCCACGCCCACCCCGTGCTCGCCGGTGATGGTGCCGCCGACGTCCACGCACAGCTCGAGGATGCGTGCGCCGAAGGCCTCGGCGCGTTCGAGCTCGCCCTCGCGGTTGGCATCGTAGAGAATCAAGGGGTGCAGGTTGCCGTCGCCCGCGTGGAAGACGTTGGCCACCGCCAGGCCGTATTCCTCGGAAAGCTCGTTGATGCGTTTGAGCACCTCGGGCAAGCGTTTGCGCGGGATGGTGCCGTCCATGCAGTAATAGTCGGGCGACAGGCGCCCCACGGCCGGGAAGGCCGCCTTGCGGCCCTTCCAGAAGAGGGCCCGTTCCTCGTCGTCGCGGGCCGTGCGTATTTCGCTCACGCCGCACTCCTCGAGCAGACGGCGCACCTGCATGATCTGTTCGGAGACTTCCTCGTTGGTGCCGTCGAGCTCGCACAGCAGGATGGCCGCGGCCTCGACCGGGTAGTCCGCGTGCACGAAGGCCTCGGCGGCGCGGATGGCCGGGTTGTCCATCATCTCCAGGCCGGCGGGGATGATCCCGGCGGCGATGATGCGACCGACGGCCTCGCCAGCATTGACGACGTCGTCGAAGGCCGCCATGACGACCTGAGCGCGTTCGGGGCGGGGCAGCAGCTTGACCGTGATCTCGACGATGACGCCGAGCATCCCCTCCGAGCCGGTCAGCAGCGCCAGAAGGTCGTAGCCGGGGGCGTCGAGGCCGCTGGCGCCGATCGTGAGCAGCTCCCCGTCCATGGTGACCAGCGTGAGCTGGAGGATGTTGTGCACCGTCAGGCCGTACTTCAGGCAGTGCACGCCGCCGGAGTTTTCCGCCACGTTCCCGCCGATGCTGCAGGCAATCTGCGAGGAGGGATCGGGCGCGTAGTATAGACCGTGCGGCGCGCTCGCCTCGGAGATGGCGAGGTTGCGCACGCCCGGTTGAACGCGGGCAGTGCGCGCCAGGGGATCGATCTCCAGGATGCGGTTGAACTTGGCCAGGCTGAGCAGCACGCCGTTGTCGGGCGGCAGCGCCCCGCCGGACAGGCCGGTTCCGGCGCCGCGCGCGACGACCGGCACGCCGAGCTCGTGGCAGGTGCGCAGCACGGCCTGAACCTGATCGACGGTCTCGGGCAGGACCACCAGCCACGGGACGCTGCGGTAGGCGGACAGGCCGTCGCATTCATAGGGCCGGGTGTCCTCGGACTCGGACAAGATGGAGTCGGCGTCGACTATCCCCTGCAGGCGTTCGATCACGGTCTCGCGGGGAATATCGTGGTTGATGCGCTCGGAGGAATGGACCTGGAACACCTGGGCTGCCTCGCTGTTGGCCCGGACGATGGCGCTGGCATTGGAGCCGGGGCCGTGCCGGGGGCAGAATGGACGATGGGAACTACAATCATGATAGCGCAGTGTATCCCGCCTGGACCAGCGGGACGGCGGGTGCGGCGCTGCGTTTGTCCGCGGGCAGCCCCCGGACGACACATTGGAGGCGATACATCAACTCAGGGAGGCGGCGATGTCCACACCCACGCTACGGTTGTTCGACGGTTTCAAACACACCCATCCCCATCTGCGCGACGAGGTCAAGGCGCTGCAGCGCGAGCTCAATCAGGAAGGCTTCAAGCTCAAGCTTGACGGGCGTTTCGGGCGCGAGACGGAGACGGCCGTACAGGCCTTTCAACGTGCCAACGGACTGGACGATGACGGTATCGTCGGGCCGCTGACCTGGGCGGCGCTGCGCCGCGAGGCCGCCCCGTCGCCCGAGCGTGTGTTCGAAACCACCTTTGCGAGCAACAACGCCTCGCTGCTCGAACAGCTCGATGCGGCCGAGAGATATCGCGGCGCCATCGAGGAGGGCGCGCGCCTGTGCGAGGTGCAGCCCTGCGTGATTGCGGGTATCGGTTCGCGCGAGTCACACTGGGGGCTGGCGCTCAAGCCGCCAGAACCGGGCGGCACCGGCGACTCGTCCAAACGGCGTTATCCCACGCGCTATCGCAACGGGGCGCTGCCGCCGGACGGCGGCGGATTCGGCCGCGGCCTGATGCAGATTGACTACGATGCACACGCCTTCGCCCGGGAGGGCAACTGGCAGGACCCGCACGAGAACATTCTTTACGGCTGCGGCGTGCTGCGCGATGCGCTTCGATTCATGCAGCGCAAGACCGACCTGACCGATCGTCCGCTGCTGCGCGCGGCCATCGCCGCCTACAACTGCGGGCCGGGCAATGCGCTGAAGGCCTATCGCGCCGGGCGTGACATCGACTACTACACGGCCGGGCGCGATTATTCGGCCGACGTGTTCAACCGGGCCGGGTTTTTTCAGGGTCACGGCTGGGAGTGAAACCCCGCGCAGCCGTTTTTACGGCCATTCGTGGCGCACATGCTCCGGCGGCTGATACGGCGTTATCCCGGCGTCGGTCAAAGCCTTCGCCAGCGGTTGGCCGGCATCGCCGAGCTCACCGGCATGCTCGCCCAGACCGGCCAGGACGTGCTGCGCCTCTTCGGCGCTGAGTGTGATGGTGACCGTCTTGTCCGATTGTTTTTCGATATGCACGGCTCAACCCTCCTTGCCGAGCGAGGGATGGGGCAGGCCGGGCTCCCAGGCATGCGGAGGCTGGCGAAACTCGTCATGGGCCTGATAGTTCGCCTTGTGCAGGAGACTGGCGAGCTCCAGCAGCGCCGAGGGCATATTGTCCTCGTTGTGCTGCACGATGGCCTCGGCCAGTTTGTTGCCGGCATCGAGCTCGAATTCCACGAGGACCTTTCCGTCCTTATCCGTTTGTACGTTCACTGTCGGCATCTCCTCGTTGGTGTGATTGGAACGGCGCTGGGGGCGCTGCGCCGCGGGGGCGGTCAACCAAAGCCTAGACGGCGTCGGCCGCACTGGCAAACGAATGACCCGACACGCCCTCGGGTTACTGGTGCGTGTCGTGCAATAGGCCCACGCGCCCTGTTAGCATAGACCCTGGGGTCGCAGGAGGCGTTCATCAACCCCCGCAGCCGGACGGCGCGTTCCCCGATGATCGAGCTTTGCAGAGATGACACGGCGTTCCTCGCACGATTCGCACAGACCGACCGCCTCCGATGACGAGGTTGGCGTGCGCGTGGACAAGTGGCTCTGGGCGGCGCGGTTCTTCAAGACCCGGGCCCTGGCGGCCGAGGCCGTCGCCGGCGGCCATGTCCACGTCAACGGGGCACGGGTCAAGCCCGCCCGGGGGCTGCGCGAGGGCGACGAGCTGTCCGTGACCAAGGGACCGTACACCTTTCGCCTCACGGTGACCGGATTGGCCACGCGCCGCGGTCCCGCCGAGCAGGCTCGCACCATGTACGAGGAGCATCCCGACAGCGTGGCGGCCCGCCAGGCGCTGGCCGAACAGCGCCGCCTCGCCGCGGCCGCGGCACCGGCGCCCCGCCATCGCCCCGACAAGCGCGAGCGCCGGCGCATCATTCGCTTCACGCGCAAGGACCATTGAATCGTGCCCGCACCGCAGACCCCGCTGCTTGCCGCCGACGTCATTATCGAGCTCGTCGATCGCCCGGCGCGCCCCATCGTGCTCATTCGCCGGCGCAACGAGCCGCCGGGCTGGGCTCTGCCGGGCGGTTTCGTCGACGTCGGCGAGCGTCTGGAGACCGCCGCCCGGCGCGAGGCGCGCGAGGAGACCGGCCTGGATGTCACGCTCAAGGTCTTGCTGGGCTGCTATTCGGACCCCACACGCGATCCGCGTGGGCACACCGTCAGTGCGGTGTTCGTCGGCGAGGCCCGCGGCGAGCCTCTCGGGGCGGACGACGCCGCCGAGGCGCAGGTTATCGATCCGGCCGCCCCGCCCGAGCCCCTGGCGTTCGACCACGCGCTCATCCTCGCCGACTATCTGCACTATCGCGCCTCGGGTGAGCGGGCGCCGCTGCGCTGAGCCCAGCCGCCCCGGGGCACCGCCTGGCATGCACGGTGCGCAGGCGTTATAATGGCGCTCAATCTGCATCATCATCCGTTCAATCTACTGCCTGTAGGCATCCACGCATTCCGATTGCGCCCCTCGCGACGTATCGACCGGTTTGGGTGTTTGTTCGCGCCAGGTAGCCGCACACCCCGGAGCTAGCTATGGCCACTGTCGAACTGACCAAGGAAAACTTTGAAGAGACCATCACGTCCAACGACTTCGTCATCGTGGACTTCTGGGCGACGTGGTGCGGCCCGTGTCAGTCTTTCGCACCGATTTACGAGGAAGTCTCCGAAAAGCACCCGGACGTGGTGTTCGCCAAGGTCAACACCGAGGAGCAGCAGGAGCTGGCCGCCTATTTCCAGATCCGCTCCATTCCCACGCTGATGATGTTCCGCCAGCAGGTGATCATCTTCTCCGAAGCCGGTGCGCTGCAGGGCTCTGCACTGGAAGAGCTCATCGGCAAGGCCAAGGAGCTGGACATGGAGAAGGTCCACGCTGAGATCGCCGAGCAGCAGAAGGCGGCCGAGGCGGGCGGCGAACAATAGCCGTTCGCCGCGGCCTCACTCCTTTTCGTCGATCTTGATGCCGAGGGCGATCCGAGCCACTTCGTCGTAGTGTTCGACGAAGTGCACCTTCATCCCCTTTTTCAGGTAATCCGGTAGCTCGTCGTAGTCGCGTCGATTCGGCGCGGGCAGGATGATCTCGCGCAGCTTGTTACGCCGTGCGGCGATGACCTTCTCGCGAATCCCGCCCACGGCGAGCACGTGGCCGGTGAGCGTGAGCTCGCCGGTCATGGCCAGCGGCCGGCGCACGCGCGTGCCGCGGGCGAGCGACAGCAGCGCCGTGGCCATGGTCACGCCCGCGCTCGGCCCGTCCTTGGGCGTGGCTCCTTCGGGCACATGCAGATGCACGAAGGCGTCGTCGAAAAACGCCGGGTCGCCGCGGTAGGATTCCAAGTGCGAGGCGATGTAGCTGTAGGCAATCTCGGCCGATTCGCGCATGACCTCGCCGAGCTTGCCCGTCATCTTGAATCCGCGCGTCTTGCTGTGGACGAGCGTGGCCTCGATGTTGAGGGTCGCGCCGCCCATCGCGGTCCAGGCCAGACCGGTGACCACGCCCACGTCGCGAGTCGGCGTCTCGGGCACGAACATCGGCTTGCCCAGATACTCCTCGACCTGCTCGACGCCGATGGTGATCGGCGAGCGCTCGCCGCCGACGCGCTTGACCACGGCCTTGCGCACGATGCGCCCGAGTTGTTTCTCCAGATTGCGCACCCCGGCCTCGCGGGCGTAACCCTCGACGAGGTGGCGCAGCGCGGCCACGCCGATCTTGAGCTCGCTGCGTTTCAGCCCCGCCTTGTCCAGCTGGCGCGGCCAAAGATGGCGCCTGGCGATCTGGACCTTCTCCTCGGTGATGTAGCCGGCCAGATGGATGACTTCCATGCGGTCGAGCAGCGGCGCCGGGATGGTGTCCAGCTGATTGGCGGTGCAGACGAACAGCACGCGCGACAGGTCGTAGGGAACGTCGATGTAGTGATCGAGAAACTCGCGATTCTGTTCCGGGTCGAGGACCTCCAGCAGCGCCGAGGCCGGATCGCCCTGGTAGGACGCCCCGACCTTGTCGATCTCATCGAGCATGATGACGGGGTTGGAGCTGCCCGCCTCCTTGATGGCCTGGACGAATTTGCCGGGCATGGCGCCGATATACGTGCGCCGGTGGCCCTTGATCTCCGCCTCGTCGCGCATGCCGCCGAGCGAAAACCGATAGAACTTGCGACCGAGAGTGGCGGCGATCGACTGGCCGATCGAAGTCTTGCCAACGCCCGGCGGGCCGACCAACAGCAAAATAGAACCGCCGACCGTCCCCTTGAGCGAGCCGACGGCCAGGAACTCGATGATGCGTTGTTTGACGTCATCGAGGCCGTAGTGATCGCGGTCGAGGACCTTGCGTGCCCGCTCCAGGTCCAGGATGTCTTCGGAATACCGCCCCCAGGGCAGCGAGGTCATCCAGTCGAGATAGTTGCGCGTGACGCCGTATTCGGGCGAGCCGGATTCGAGCACGGACAATTTGTTGATCTCATCGTCCAGGCGCTTTTCGGCCTGTTCGGGCAGGGACAGCGCCTCGATGCGTTCGCGAAAGCGGTCGACGTCGGCGGTGCGATCGTCCTTGGCGATGCCCAGTTCCTTTTGGATGGCCTTGAGCTGCTCGCGCAGGAAGAATTTGCGCTGCTGCTCGGTCATGCTCTTTTCGACCTGCTGGTGAATTTCGGCCTGGAGCCTGGCGACCTCGAGCTCCTTCTTGATCAACACCAGGACCTTTTCCATGCGCTTTCGCACGTCGACCGTCTCGAGGATATCCTGCAGGTCGGCCTTCTCGGCGGTCGTCAGACTGGCGGCGAAATCGCACAGCGGTGAGGGATCGTTCGGGTTGAACCGGTTGAGAAAGAATTTGAGCTCCTCGCTGTAGAGAGGGTTGAGCGGCACCAGCTCCTTGAGCGTGTTGATGATGGCCATGGCGTAGGCCTTGAGCTCGTCGGTGTCCCGATAACGCGGTTCCTCGGGGTATTCGACCTTCGCCAGAAAGGGGGGCTCATGGGAGAGCCATTCGACTATCCGAAAACGCCGCACGCCGTCGGCGATGAATTGGATCTTGTCCTGGCCGCGCACCGGGTTGTGCATGCGCACCGCGCAGCCGACCTCATGGAAGCTCTCGCGCGAGGCCCGGTCGGGGTCCTCCGCGTCCGACAGCAGCAGGCCGACCATGTGATGGGCGCTGTCGCCGACCTTCTCGACGGTTTCCAACCAGCGCGCCTCGTCCAGCAGCAGCGGCAGCGTTTGCGGCGGGAAGAAGGGACGTTCGGCGAGCGGGAGCACATAGAGCGTCGAGGGCAGCACCTTGCCGGGCAGGACCAGCTCGCCGCCGGCCTGCTCGATGCCTTCCTCGTTCGGCTGTTCCTCGGGCGCCCCTTCGAGCGACTCGTCGCGGGTCAGGAGCTCTTGTTCCGGATTGTCGTTGTCAGCCATTGCCTTGTCGCGCTTGTTATTCGACACAGGTTAGCGACATGAGGGCGTTGCGCAGACGATTCAAGCCGTTCGGCCGCCCCGCCGCGTCCGTCCGGCGCTGGCGCGTCTGCGCAACCGGTTCGCTAGAGCAGGCCCTCGAACGGCTGCACTTCGACCAGCGTTCCCGGCTCGACGTCGCCCCAGTCGCTGGGCAGGACGATGAAGCAGTTGGCGCGGCTCATGGAGCTGAGGATATGCGAGCCCTGGGCACCGGTGCTGCGCACCGCCAGCGTGCCGTCGGCCTCGCGCGTCAGGATGCCGCGCTGGAAATCGACCCGCCCCGGGCGCTTTTTCAGACGCTCGGCGCAGGGAACGGTCAGACTGACCGGTTGGGTGTGCTCCTGGCCCATCAGGCGGCGCAGCGCCGGCAGGACCAGCTCGTAGAAGGTCGCCATGACGGAGACCGGGTTGCCCGGCAGGCCGAAGAAGTAGGCGCGGCCCACCCGACCGAAGGCCAGCGGTCGTCCGGGTTTCATGGCGATCTTCCAAAAGCCCACTTGGCCGAGGCGCTCGAGCGTGTCCTTGACGTAGTCGGCCTCGCCGACCGAAACGCCGCCGGAGGTGATCACTGCGTCCGCAGTACCGGCGGCCTGCTCGAAGGCCGCCTCGACGTCCTCGCGGCGGTCGCGCACCACACCCATGTCGATGAGCTCGACGCCGAGCTCGCTGAGCAGCCCGTGCAGGGTGTAGCGGTTGGAATCGTAGATCTGCCCTTCCTCGAGCGGCTCGCCCAGCGAGCGCAGCTCGTCGCCGGTGGAAAAGAAGGCCACGCGCAGGCGGCGTTTGACGCGTACCTCGGGGACGCCGAGGGAGGCGAGCAGGCCGATGTCGGCGGGGCCGAGGCGCTTGCCCCGCGAGAGCACCGGTTTGCCGCGCGCGAGATCCTCGCCCGCGGCACGCACGTTCTGACCCGGTCGATGACCGCTGCCGATGCGCACGGTATTGTCCTCGCGCTCGGTGTGCTCCTGCATCACGACGGTGTCGGCGCCCTCGGGCATCTTGGCGCCGGTCATGATGCGCACGCATTGGCCGGCGCCGACGCCGCTCTCGAAGGGCTGACCGGCCAGCGCCGTGCCGACGACCTGCAGGCGAGCCTCCCCCTGGTCGGGCAGGTCCGTGCCGCGCAGTGCATAACCGTCCATCGCCGAATTGGTATACGGCGGTACGTCGATGGGGGAGAGCACGTCCTCGTCCAGGGTGCGCCCCAGCGCGGCGCGCAGTGCGACCGATTCGGTGCCGTCGATGGGCTCGACCGACTCGGCGATGCGGCGCATCGCCTGCTCAACGGTCAGGGAGTTCGGGTCGTAGTCGTCGCAGCCCGGCTGCGGGATGGGTTTGTCCTGTGTCATGGCGATGGCGTCGGTCCGTTTCAGTGGATCGCGGCCCGCGGCTGCGGCCCGGCAGGATCGCCATTATGCCGAATCGCACGGCCGCCGATCCAGGCGCGGCCGGCAGCCGTTCAATGACGCGCGACGTGCTCGACGATGAAGTCGGCGATGGCCTCGGGGTCGTTGACGTCGAGCAGCGGCACCGATACCGCGGTATCTGTCAGCGGGGCATCGGTGGCCACGGCGATGATGCTGTCGTCACTCGCGGCGAGCAGGGGATGGCCCAGGCTCGGGCGGTGCAGCTCGATCTTGGGAAAGTGCACGTGTTTGAAGCCCTCGACCAGGATGAGGTCCAGGGTCGAGGTATCCAGGTGCGCGATCAACTCGGACAGCTCGGGATCGCCGCTGCGCTCGGGGGTCTCGCGCATCAGGGCCCAGCGCCGGCGCGAGGCGACCAGCATCTGCTCGGCCCCGGCCTTGCGCAGCTCGTAGCTGTCCTTGCCGGGGTGGTCGATGTCGAAGCTGTGATGGGCGTGCTTGACCATGCCGATGCGCAGGCCCCGCGCGTGCAGCACCGGCAGCAGCCGGGTCAGCAGGGTGGTCTTGCCCGTGCCGCTGAAGGCGGCAAAACCGACAATCGGGCAGTCGGCGTTTGGCGTCATCGGGCGCTCGAGCGTCTCGAGCCGCGAACGCGCGGCCCGTGGGTGCCGAAAGACCGGAGTTCGCTCTCGGTATTGAGGTTCAGAAAGGCATCGGCGTCCGTAAAGTCGGCCACCGCCGCGTCTTCGTGCGTCAGCCATTCGGCTACCTTGCGCCCCCCGCCGGCCAGGAAGGCATCGAGCGATTCGGCGAGCCCCCGGTGCAGCAGGCACCAGACCGGCTGCAGGCCGTCTGCGGTACGGGCCACGCAGGCGCGGTGCCGACCACCTTCGCTGGCCACGGCCAGGCGCGCGACAAGATCGGGGGCGATGCGTGGGGCATCGCAGGGCACAATGACCGCCCAGTCGGTCTCGACGCGGCGCAGAGCCGCAGCCATGCCCGCGAGCGGCCCTGCATAGCCGGGACAGGTGTCGGCGAACACGGGTACGCCGAGCCGCGCGTAGTCATCCCGGTGGCGATTGGCGTTGATGAGCAGCATGCCGACCTGGGGGCGAAGCGCGTCGAGCACGTGGGCCACGAGGGGGCGCCCGGCGAGCGGGACGAGGCCCTTGTCGCGGCCCTGCATGCGCCGCGCGCGACCGCCGGCCAGGACCACGGCGGTGATGTTCTCGGGCGAGGGGGCTTGCAGGGCGGGCGAGCGGCTCGGAGTTGGCATGAGGGGATTCTACCATCGGCGCGGCGGGCGGTGTGGCTCCGTGCGTGCCGGACGGCAGGCGGGCGAAGCGGGTGGTCCGGTTGCATCGCCACGGGGCGCGCGGCAAAGTGGCCCGATGGACGAGCCGCGCATCGAGATCGTGTCCGAAGACCTGGCCTACGAGGGTTTCTTTCGCCTCTACCGGTATCGGCTGCGCCATCGGCTGTTCGCCGGCGGCTGGAGTCCGGTCATCAGCCGCGAGCTGTTCGAGCGCGGCCACGCCGCCGCCATCCTGCCCTACGACCCGGGCCTTGATGCCGTGGTCCTGATCGAACAGTTTCGCATCGGTGCGCTGGAAGAGACGGGCGGGCCGTGGCTCATGGAGATCGTCGCGGGCATCATCGAGCCCGCGGAGGACGGCGAGGCGGTCGTGCGCCGCGAGGCCGAGGAAGAGGCGGGGTGCGTCATCGGTGAGGTCGAGCGCATCTGCCGGTATCTGGTCAGCCCGGGCGGCACCTCGGAGACCATGGATCTGTTTTGCGGGCGCGTCGATGCCGCGGGCGTGGGCGGGATTTACGGTCTCGATGCCGAGGACGAGGATATCCGCGCCGTGGTTGTACCCTTCCAGGAGGCCTGGGCGATGCTCGGGCGGGGTCGGTTGAATTCGGCCGCGCCCATCATCGCCCTGCAGTGGCTGCAGCTCAACCGCGCGCGTCTTCGCGCGGCCTGGGGGACCGCCGGTACCTGAGCTCGGGTGGCACCACTTATAAATAGGCGTTGTGCTCGCCCGTCGGTCAGGCGCTATTGGTCGAACTCGAGGGCCTCGCGAATCGCGTCGATGCCGACGCGGGCGCAGGCCTCATCCTGATCGCCCGTGACCTTTTTCGCCGGCGCCCCGGATACCCCCACCGCCCCGTAGAAATAGCCACCGACCCGCACTGGCACGCCGCCGCCGACGAGCAGCACGCCGGGGGCCGCCTGCAGCGCCTCGCGTCCTCGCATCTGGGAGGTGGGCGTCTGAAAGGTCGCCGCGGAGTAGGCCTTGGCCTGGCTGACCGCGATGGTGTGCGGACCGGCGAGCGGGTCGCGGGCGAAGGCCAGCAGCTGGCCGTTGCGATCCACCACGGCGACCGCCACCTGGAAGCCCTGGCGGCGGCAGGCCCGGGCCGCGCTCAGCGCGAGCTGCTGGGCCGTCTCGAAGGACAGGACGCGAACCTCGACCGAAGCCGGTGCCTTCGTCTCGGCCGCGACCGGGCAGATGCCAGCGACGATCAGGATCAGCAGGGAAAGGCGAAGTGCGGTATGCATCGCGATGTCTCCTGGAGAGGGTTTCCTAATCTTGTCCTCAATCGTTCGGGGTGTCCACGGCCTCGCCGGCGCTCGACGTTTGTCCCAGTCCTTCCAGGCCGGGCAGGCCGCACTTGCGCCCGGCCAGGGCCACCGCGGCCTGCAGGGCCGCGTCCATATCGGCGCCGCGAACGCGTGCGTCGATGATGCCGGCGTTGAAGACGTCGCCCGCACCGATCGTGTCGATGGTGCGCGCCGGCGGGCGCGCCGCGCAGTGGCGAATACGCCCGTCGCTACCCAGGGCGAAGGCGCCGGCCTTGCCCCAGGCGAGGTAGAGCTCGGCCTGCGGTGCCCGCATGCGCGCCCAGTCCAGCAGCGCCTGCGGGTCATCGCGGCCCACGGTGCGGGCATAGGCACGCGAGAACATCAGCACATCGGCCAGCGGCAGCAGCGACTCGATACCGGGGCGTGCCTTTTCCACTTCGAGCGAGAGCGGCAGCGACGGGCGCGCGCGGCGCGCGGTCTCCAGCATGCAGCGCGTGGCGTCCACGGCGCGGCCTTCGAAGTGCAGCCAGTCGAACCTGTCGAGTTCGACGGCGCGAAAGTCCTCGCAGTCGAACTCGGGCAGGTCGCGGTAGTGCACGATGCTGCGCGAGCCGTTGCGCCGGTTCAGCAGGATGTAGGAGGTGGGGACCTTGCCTTGCGCGACGCGTCGGCAGGCATCCAGATCGATGCCATGGCGCTGGAGATCGGCCACGATGCGATCGGCGTCGGGTTCCTCGGCGAGCATGCCGGCCCAGGCGCAGCGATGGCCGAGCTGGCTCAGCGCAACGAGGGTGTTGGTGGCGTTGCCGCCGCGGCGCAGGTGTTGGGCAACCGCGCGGACTTCGCTGTCCTCGGGGGGATAGCCGTCGACCTCGTTGACGATGTCGAGCGTGGCGATGCCAACGGCAAGGATCCGGGCCACGACCGGCCGCCTCAGGCGCCCGAGCTGTCGGTGTGGCCCTGGGTGAGCGCCCAGGCGACGTGTTCGCGCACCAGCGCCGAGGGGTGGCCGGCACGGGCGCGCAGCGCCGCGACGATGGCCTCGCGCTGCGTCCCGTCGACCGTGTTGCCCGCCAGCGTGTTGCCGAGCGCCACGGCGATATTACGCAGCCAGGCCTCGTAGCCGATGCGCCGGATCGCCGATCCTTCGGTGCGCGCGAGAAAGGTCGCCTCGTCCCAGGCGAAGAGCTCCAGCAGCGGCGGGGCGTCCAGGCCGTGGCGGGGAGCGAAGTCGCTCTCCGCACTCGGTTGGGCGAAGCGGTTCCAGGGGCAGACCAGCTGACAGTCGTCGCAGCCGTAGATGCGGTTGCCGATGAGCGGGCGCAGCGGCTCGGGAATGGCACCGCGCAGCTCGATGGTCAGATAGGAGATGCAGCGCCGCGCATCGACTTCGTACGGGCCGACAATGGCCTGCGTCGGACACACGTCGATGCAGGCCCGGCAGGTGCCGCAGTGATCGTCGGCGGGCGCGTCGGTCGGCAGCGGCAGGTCGGTGTATATCTCGCCCAGAAAGAACCACGAACCGGTGCGCTCCTGCAGGAGATTGGAGTGCTTGCCGATCCAACCGAGTCCGGCCTTCTCGGCGATCGCCTTCTCCAACACCGGCGCGCTGTCGACGAAGACGCGATAGCCGAACTCTCCTACCGCCTCGACGATACGGTCAGCCAGCTGCTGCAGACGCTTTCGCAGCACCTTGTGGTAATCGCGCCCCAGCGCATAGCGGGAGACGTATCCCCGCGTCTCGTCTTCGAGCACGGCCCGCGGCTCCGACCCGCTCGGCGGCAGGTAGTCCATGCGCGCGCTTATCACGCGCACGGTACCCGGCAGCAGGTCGGCCGGGCGGCTGCGCTTGGTGCCGTGGCGTGCCATGTATTGCATCTCGCCGTGGCGACCCGCCTGGAGCCAGCGCTCCAGGTGCCCTTCGGCCTCGTGGAGATCGGTATCGGCGATCCCCACCGCCTGGAAGCCGAGCGCCGCGCCCCAGCGTTTGATGGACTCGGCCAGGCGCTCGAGCTGCGGGGCGTCGAGTGCGACGGCGGGTCTGTGCAATGGTTCCTGAAGAGGCGGCATGAGGCTATGATACCGCCATGTCATCACTACCCCACAACCTCTACCGGGCCGATCAGGTCCGGGCCCTGGACCGCGCGGCCATCGAGCAGCACAACCTGCCCGGCAGCGTGCTCATGGAACGCGCCGGCGCGGCCGCCTTCCTCGCCATGCAGGAGGCCTGGCCACAGGCACGGCGTATCGTTGTTCTGTGTGGCACCGGCAACAACGGCGGCGATGGATTCGTTCTCGCGCGTCACGCCCATCAGGACGGGCTCGAGGTCACCGCCTACCAGGTCGGCGATGGCGGTTCGATCGCCGGCGAGGCGTTCGCCGCCCTCCAGCGTCTGCAAGGCGCGGGCGTCGACCCGAGCCCGTGGGAGAGCCCCACGGTCACCGAGGATCTGGCGCGGGCCGACGTCGTGGTCGATGCCCTGCTGGGCACGGGGTTGAACGGGGTCGTCGAGGGCCAGTGGCGCGAGGTCATCGAGGCGGTGACGGCCGCGGGACGGCCGGTGCTGGCGCTGGATATTCCCTCGGGTCTGGAGGCCGATACCGGACAGGTGCTGGGCGTGGCCGTTCGTGCGGCGCTGACCGTGACCTTCATCGGCCTCAAGCGCGGGCTGTCGACCGGGGCCGGTCCCGAATACTGCGGCGTGCTCCGTTTCGACGATTTGCGGGTCCCCGCCGATGTCTACGCCCAGCAGTCTCCGGCCGCCGCGCGCCTCGATCTGGCCCATCTGCAGCGGGCCCTGGCGCGGCGGCGGCGTGATGCCCACAAGGGCGATTTCGGTCACGTGCTCGTAATCGGCGGCGACCACGGTATGAACGGTGCAGCGCGCATGGCGGCCGAAGCGGCGCTGCGTGTCGGGGCGGGACGGGTCAGCGTGGCCACACGGGGCACCCATGCCGCCCTGCTCAGCACCGTGCGCCCCGAGATCATGAGCCACGGTATCGAAAGCGCCAAGGCCCTCGGCCCCTTGCTCGAGCGTGCCAGCGTGATCGCGATAGGCCCCGGCCTGGGACAGTCTTCCTGGGCTCGGGAACTGCTCGGTCGGGTGCTGGAGCAGACGGTGCCCCTCGTTGTCGATGCCGACGGACTCAATTTGCTGGCCGAGGAGCCGGCCCGGCGCGAACAGTGGGTACTCACGCCCCATCCCGGCGAGGCGGCGCGTCTGCTCGGTTGTACCGTGGGCGCGGTCCAGGACGACCGCTTTGCGGCCGCGGCTTCGTTGGCCGAGAGCTTCGGCGGCGTGTGCGTGCTCAAGGGGGCCGGGACGCTGGTCCACGGTCGCTCGGACGCCCAGCCGGACGGCCCGCCGGTCGGCGTATGTATGGCCGGCAATCCCGGCATGGCGACCGGCGGGATGGGCGACGTGCTCACCGGTATCATCGCCGGACTGTTGGCCCAGGGCCTGAGCCCGGTCGAGGCGGCCCGCCTGGGGGTGTGCCTGCACGCCGCGGCCGGCGACGCGGCCGCCAAGGCCGGCGAACGCGGCCTGCTCGCCGGCGATCTCATGTCCTGGGTGCGCCGCCTCGCCAATCCGGGCGACCAAAGCGCACCGTTCGCCCCGGCCGGCTGAGGGCCCGGCCGTCTCCTTGCCACCGCACGTCTGGCCGTGACCTCCGAATCCCCCCGCGCCGTTCTCGAACTGCAGTTGCCTGACGAGCAGTCCACTCTGGATCTCGGGGCGGCCCTGGCGCGGGCGTGCACCGGGCCGCTGCGCGTCTATCTCCACGGCGAGCTGGGGGCGGGCAAGACGACGCTGGTGCGCGGCCTGCTCACGGCGTTGGGTCATCGCGGAGCGGTCAAGAGTCCGACCTATACCCTGGTCGAGCCCTATCAGCTGGGCGGCCGCGACGTCTATCACTTCGACCTGTACCGCCTCGGCGATCCCGAGGAGCTGGAATACCTGGGCGGGCGCGATTACTTCGACGCCGGGGCTCTGTGCCTGGTCGAATGGGCCGAACGGGGCGGCGGTTGGCTGCCCGCTCCCGATCTGGAGGTCAGCCTGACATACGCGGCGGCGCGCGCCGGGGAAGAACGCACGGCGCGTCTGGTCGCACGGTCGGCAGCGGGGCAGGCCGTGCTCGAGACCCTGGAGCGGTGACCGCTGCAGGCTGCCAGGTTAGCACCCACTTCTCGAATTATTTAGAGGTTTTGGCCGTATCTGATTAAGAAATATAATAAAATTGCTTGAAAATCCGGGCGAACTCTGCACAATAAACGGTAACGGGGAAGTCCGGAGGATAACAATGCGAATCACGGCGGCCCTGCTGCTCCTGATCCTGACCACTGCGCTGTGCCAGGCCGCCGCGCCCGTGGAGATCAAGGGTGTGCGCATGTGGCCCGCCCCGGATAGCACGCGGCTGGTTTTCGACCTGACCGGCCCGGTCGAGCATACGCTGTTCAGCCTGCGCCACCCCGACCGCATCGTCATCGATTTGCAGAAGACCGAGCTCAAGGGCGGCCTGCCCAAGCTCGACTACGCCGACAGTTTCATCAAACGGATTCGCTACGCCCCGCGCCACGGCGACGACCTGCGCGTCGTGCTGGACCTGCGCCACGCGGTGCGGCCCAAGAGCTTCCTGCTCAAACCCAATCGAGAATACGGCAATCGCCTGGTGATCGACCTGGACGATGCATCGAGCAAGCCCGCTCCCAAGACCGAGCGCAGCGTGACCGAGGCCAACGGCCGGCCGCGCGACGTCGTCGTCGCCATCGATCCGGGCCACGGCGGTGAGGACCCGGGCGCGACCGGCCCGCACGGGACGCACGAAAAGAACGTGGTGCTGGCCATCGGCAAGCGCCTGGCTGAGCTGGTGCGCAAGACGCCGGGCATGCGTCCGGTCATGATTCGCAAGGGCGACTACTACATCGGCCTGCGCCAGCGCATCGAGAAGGCACGCAAGGCGCGCGCCGACCTGTTCGTTTCGATTCACGCCGATTCGTTTCCCGATCGCCGTGCCCGCGGCTCTTCGGTCTATACGCTGTCGACCAGCGGCGCCAGCAGTGAGGCGGCGCGCTGGCTGGCCGACAAGGAAAACTCCTCCGACCTGATCGGCGGCGTGAGCCTGGACGACAAGGACGACGTCCTGGCCCGGGTGCTGCTCGACCTGTCCCAGAACGCGACCATTGAAGCCAGCCACCAGGTCGCGGCCGACGTGCTGCACGACCTGAGGCGGGTCGGCCCCCTGCACAAGCGCCACGTCGAGCGCGCCGCCTTCGTGGTCCTCAAGTCGCCGGATATCCCTTCGATCCTGGTCGAGACGGCCTTCATCTCCAATCCGCGCGAGGAGCGCAAGCTGCGCAATCATCGCCACCAGGAGAAGATCGCCCAGGCCATCATGCGCGGTATCCGCGACTATTTCCGGCGCAACCCGCCGCCGGGTACCGTGCTCGCCGTGCACGAGCGCAAGCACGTCATCACGCGTGGCGAGACGCTGACGGCCATTGCCCACCAATATCAGGTCAGCCTCGACGCCCTGCGCCACACCAACGACCTGCACAGCGACACCCTGCGCGTTGGCGACGTGCTGAGGATCCCCGGCGGCAACAGCTGAACTGTCGGCCCCCGCCTGCCGGGGCGCCATGTGCGCGACCCGATTCCAACCGCATGCCCATTGCGTCAGCAGGCTGTTGAAAAACCTCGCGAGTCCGAACGGATCCGCGGGCCGATGCAGATTCCTCCTCCGCAGTAGTTTTTCGACAGTCTGTTAAGCTTGGCACATGGAGTCATCGCCCCCGCGTGCCGCGCGCATCCGCGCCCTGCCTTTGCCCCTGGCCAACCAGATCGCCGCGGGCGAGGTGGTCGAGCGCCCCGCGTCCGTGGTTAAGGAACTGCTCGAGAACAGCCTGGACGCAGGGGCCCGGCGTATCGAGGTGGAAATCGAGGCCGGCGGCACGCGTCTGATTCGCGTGCGAGACGATGGCCACGGCATTCACCGCCAGGACCTGCCGCTCGCCGTCGGCCGGCATGCGACCAGCAAGATCGCCCGCCCCGAGGATTTGGCCGCCATCGCCAGTCTGGGCTTTCGCGGCGAGGCCCTGGCGAGCATCGCCGCGGTCTCGCGTCTGTCGATCAGCTCGGCGCTCGCCGACGAGCGCGGCGGCTGGACGCTGAGCGTGGACGCGGCCAGCGCCATGCCCGATGACGTGCAGCCTGTCGCTCACCCACCGGGTACCACGGTCGAGGTTCGCGACCTTTTTCACAATACGCCCGCGCGGCGCAAGTTCCTGCGTACCGACAAGACCGAGTTCGGCCACATCGACGAGCTGATGCGGCGCGTCGCCTTGAGTCACTTCGATACGGCCCTGGCGCTGCAGCACAACCGGCGCGAGGTGCACCAGCTGCCGGCGGCCATGGACGCAGCGGCGCGCGAGCGGCGCCTGGTTCGCCTGTGCGGCCGTGCCTTCGTCGAGGCTGCCCGGCGCATCGATTTTCACGCGCCCGGTCTGCAACTTTGGGGCTGGATCGGCGGCCCCGACTACAGCCGTGGCCAGGCCGACCTGCAGTACTTCTACGTCAACGGGCGCATTATCCGCGACCGCGTCGTCGCCCATGCCCTGCGCCAGGCCTACCAGCCGCACCTCTACCCGGGGCGCCACCCCGCTTATGTGCTGCACCTGGTCGTCGACGCCGGCGCGGTGGACGTCAATGTCCATCCCACCAAACACGAGGTGCGTTTTCGCGAAGCGCGGCGCGTGCACGACTTTCTGGTTCACAGCGTCGGCGAGGCGCTGCGCGGCGCGCCGGACGCACCGCGGGACCCCCGGCGTGCGGATGCTGGCGGGGCCGTGCACGATTGTGCGCCGGCCGCGGGGGAGACGGCTGGCGTGTATCGCATGCCGCGCGGCGCGGCGGCAGACGCCGGGCGTGCGGTAACCGCGGGTGATACGGGCCGCCTCGGCCAAGCGGTCGCGGTGCTCCACGATACGTACTTGCTCGCCCACGCCTCTGAAGGGCCGCTGCTGGTGGATATCGGCGCGGCCCAGAGCTTTATCGCCCGCCGTGCGCTGCGCGCTGCCCTGGCCGACGGTCCGGTGCCCTCACGGCCTCTGCTCGTGCCCTGCCGGGTATCGCTGAGCGCGGAGCAGGCCGATGCCGCGGAGGCCCATTGCGACACGCTCGCGGGGCTGGGTGTGGCGCTCGATCGCATCGGCCCGCAGACGCTGCTCGTGCGCGCACTCCCCACGGCGCTGGAGGCGAGCGCGGTGCGTGCCGAGGCGCGGGTCGAGTCGCTGGTGCGCGCGCTGTTCGCCGCGCTCGAGGGCTCGGCGCCGGAAGACGAGGCCGCGACCCGCGAGGCGATGTTGTCCGTGCTGGCCGAACACGCCCGCCGGCCGGCGGGCGAGTTGAGTTCGGGCGAGCGCCAGCGCCTGCTGCGCGCGTTGGAGGCACAGCTGCCGGGTACGCCGCAGGCGGGGTCCGACGACGTGCCGGTGGTGCGCGACGAGACCGGACATGTGCTGTCGGCGGTGCTGCCAGCGCACTGGCTCGCCCGGTTGTTAGATTGAAGGGAACGGGGTCGATGAGCGTCCATCCACCCAGGCCGAGTGGCAACGCGGTGCGGGAGCGCCCGCCGGTGGTCCTGCTGATGGGGCCGACGGCCTCGGGCAAGACCGATCTTGCCGTCGAGTTCGTTGAGCGCCTGGGGCTGGAGATTGTCAGCGTCGACTCCGCGATGGTCTACCGCGGCATGGATATCGGCACGGCCAAACCGGATGCCGGGGTCCTCGCGCGCGCCCCGCACCGGCTGATTGATTTTCTCGACCCGGCCGAGGCCTATTCGGCGGCCCGATTCCGCACCGATGCCCTGCGTGAGATCGACGACATCCTCTCCGCCGGCCGTATCCCCCTGTTGGTCGGCGGTACCATGCTCTATTTCCGTGCGCTGCAGGCCGGACTGGCCGAGCTGCCCGAGGCCGATGCGGCGGTGCGTGCGGAACTCGAGGCCCAAGCGCGTGCCAAAGGGTGGGAGGCCATGCACGCGCGCCTGGCCGAGGTGGATCCCGAGGCCGCCGCGCGTATCCACCCCAACGACCCCCAGCGGATCCAGCGCGCCCTGGAAGTCTACGTCATCACGGGTGAGCCGCTGTCGGTCTGGCTGCGCCAGACACCCGCGGCAGACTTCCCGTACCGCGCCGTCAAGCTTGCCGTCGCCCCCGCCGAGCGCGATGTGTTGCGCCAGCGCATCGCCGTGCGCTTCGAGGCGATGCTGGAGGCGGGGTTGCTGGCCGAGGTGGAGGCCTTGATGGCGCGGGGCGATCTCGATCCGAGCCTGCCGTCGATACGCGCGGTCGGGTATCGACAGGCCTGGGCCTACCTGGCGGGCGATTGCGACCGCGAGACGATGGTGAGCCAGGCGCTCGCGGCCACGCGACAGCTGGCCAAACGTCAAATGACCTGGCTGCGTCGCGAGCCCGATCTGGTGTGGTTCGACAGTTTGGATAGAAAATTACGCGATCGGGCCTTGAATTTGCTCGAAAGGAACTTCATACATTCAAACTAGTCATATGTGCTACAATATTTACCAATATTTACCAATATTTTGACGAAAATTAGGCTTTTAGCGGAGGCGCACCGCTTTGGTGCAGCGGCCTTCGGGAGCCACCGAACAACTATGAGCGATAATAAAGATAAAGGAGAAACGACATGAGCAAAGGGCAAGCGCTTCAGGATCCTTTTCTCAATGCCCTGCGGAAGGAACGAGTGCCGGTGTCCATCTATCTGGTCAATGGCATCAAGCTGCAAGGACAGATCGAGTCGTTCGATCAGTTCGTGGTGTTGCTCAAGAACACGGTCAGTCAGATGGTCTACAAGCACGCCATCTCGACGGTGGTGCCGGCGCGTAATGTCAAGATGCCGGTTCACGATGAGACAGCGGGTAATGCGTAATTTCTTTGCCGGTGCCCGCGCCGACGGGAGCGGTACGTTTGTTTGAAAGACCCAAGAGCGGCGAACGCGCCGTCCTCGTCCACATCGATTTCTCTCCGGGAACCCATCAAGAAGACCTGCAGGAATTCGAGTCCCTGGCCCTGTCGGCCGGCGCCCGGCCGGTCGAAGTGATTACCGGTACGCGCAGCGTCCCCGATCCCAAGTATTTTGTCGGCAGTGGCAAGGCCGAGGAGATCCGCGCCGTGGTCGAGGCCACCGGCGCGGAGCTCGTCTTGTTCAATCACGCCCTCTCGCCCGCCCAGGAGCGCAACCTGGAACGCGTGTTCAAGTGCCGGGTGCTGGATCGAACGGGCCTGATCCTCGACATCTTCGCCCAGCGCGCGCGCTCTCACGAAGGTAAGCTTCAGGTCGAGCTGGCGCAGCTGCAGCATTTGTCGACGCGTCTGGTGCGCGGCTGGACCCACCTTGAGCGTCAGAAGGGCGGTATCGGACTGCGCGGCCCGGGTGAGACTCAGCTCGAGTCCGACCGCCGTTTGCTCGGTGAGCGTATCAAGCAGCTGCACCGGCGGCTGGCCAAGGTCAACCGCCAGCGCGACCAGGGGCGCCGGGCGCGCCGTCGCGCCGAATTGCCCACCGTCTCGCTGGTCGGCTACACCAATGCCGGCAAGTCCACACTGTTCAATCGCCTGACCGAGGCGACGGTCTACGCCGCGGACCAGCTGTTTGCGACGCTGGACCCCACCTTGCGCCGGCTCGATCTCCCCCACGGCGACGCCGTCGTTCTGGCCGATACGGTCGGTTTTATCCGCGAGCTGCCGCACGATCTGGTCGCCGCGTTCCGCTCGACACTGCAGGAGACGCGCGATGCCGATCTGCTGGTGCACGTGATCGACGCCGCTGACGAGCACCGCGCCGACAATATCGAGCACGTCAATGCAGTGCTGCGCGAAATCGACGCCGACGAGGTGGCCCAGCTCGAGGTGTTCAACAAGATCGACCAGATACCGGGGGCCGAGCCGCGCATCGAATACGACGCCGACGGCCGCGCCTCACGGGTGTGGATTTCCGCGGCGACGGGTGCCGGTCTGGACCTGCTGCGCGAGGCCGTCGACAGTCACTTCGGGCGCGAGCGCGTGCGCCGCTGGCTGCGCCTGCCGCCCAGCGCGGGCCGTCTGCGCGCCCGTTTGTACAGCCTGGGCCGCGTCTATGCCGAGCACGTCGAGGCGGACGGCAGCTGGGCCATGGACGTGGAGCTGCGGCGTAAAGAACTGGAGGCCCTGCGCAAGCACGAGCCGGGTCTCGACGCCATGCTCATGCCCGAGGAGGAGCCGCTACGCCTTGCGGCTGGCGGGCAAGCCCCCTAGAATTCCATTTCGCGCTGCGGCCTAAGGGCTGCTCGGCTCTCTTATCAATCCGCTGCATCCAGCGACACTTTGGAGTAAACATGGCCTGGAACGAACCGGGTGGTTCTGGGAACAAGGACCCTTGGGGCAATCGAAACTCGGATCAGGGTCCCCCCGATCTGGACGAAGTCTTCAAGAAGGTGCAGGACAAGCTCTCCGGGCTGTTCGGAGGCCGTGGTGGCGGTCGTTCGGGCGGTGGCGGCGGGGGCGGTACCCTGGGTGCGGGTATCATAGCAGCGGTACTGCTGGTGATTTGGGCCCTGTCCGGTATCTACATCGTCGACGAGGGCAAGGAGGCCGTGGTGCTGCGCTTTGGTGCCTTCGAGCACATCGAGGGGCCCGGACCGCACTGGTATCCCCGCTTCATCGAGCGTGTGGAGATCGTGGACGTCTCGCAGGTGCGCAGCGTCAATATCGGCCAGGCCTCGGAAGAGGCGCGGATGCTCACGCAGGACGAGAACATCGTCAACCTCACGCTTGCGGTGCAGTACAAGGTCAACGATCCCAAGGAATATCTGTTCAGCGTCAACGACCCTGAGGGCACCCTGCGCGAGGCGACCGAGAGCGCGGTACGCGAGGTCGTCGGCCGCAAGAGCATGGATGACATCATTACCGTGGGGCGCAGCGAGGTGGCGACCAGCGTTCGAGACTTGGCCCAGCAGATTCTCGATCATTACAAGACCGGCCTGCGCGTGACCAAGGTCAATATCAAGGAGGCCCAGCCGCCGGCCGAGGTCAAGCCCGCTTTCGTCGATGCCATTAACGCGCGAGAGGATCGGGAAAAGGTCATCAACGAGGCCAAGGCCTACGCCAACGACGTCTTACCGCGCGCCCGAGGCAAGGCCGCACGTATGGAGCAGGAGGCGAGCGGTTACCGCGACAGCGTCGTTGCCCGCGCGCAGGGTGAATCGGATCGCTTCCGCCAGCTGCTGAGCGCCTACGAAAAGGCGCCGAAGGTCACGCGCGAGCGCATGTACCTCGAGACCATGCAGTCGGTGTTGGCCAAATCGAGCAAGGTCCTGGTTGACGTGCCCCACGGCAGCAATCTGATGTATCTGCCGCTGGATAAATTGATGGAACGCGCGGCGCACCAGCCGGGTGGCTCGTCCAAGCAGAGTTCTTCGTCTTCTTCGTCCTCCTCGAGCTCGGGATCCGGTTCCGGCTCGAGCTCCAGTTCCAGCGACAGTCAGTCGCAGACGGGTGGTTTCCTACGCGATCGCCTGCGCAACCGGGAGATGCGCCGATGAGTAACACCAAGATCGCGGTCATCGTGCTTGCGGTCATCGCCGCAATGGTCGCCTGGGGCTCCGTCTTTACCGTGGACCAGCGCCAGCTCGTGCTGAAGTTTCGGCTGGGCGAAATCGTCGGCGCCAACTACAAGCCGGGCCTGCATTTCAAATGGCCGATTGTCAACAACGTGCGCAAGTTCGACGGGCGCATCCTGACGCTGGATACGCGCCCGGCCGAGTATCTGACCAAGGAGAAGAAGAACGTCATCGTCGACTTCTACGCCAAATGGCGTATCTCGGACGTTGCGAACTTCTACAAGAGCATGTCGGGCGGCAGTGAACGCACGGCCCGCGAGCGTTTGTTCAATATCATGAACGACGGCTTGAAGAGCGAATTCTCCAATCGCACCATCCAGGAGGTGGTCTCCGGCGAGCGCAACCAGATCATGGCCAACATCTCCAAGCGCGCCAACGAACAGGCCAAGCAGTTCGGGATCCAGGTCGTCGATGTGCGCATTAAGCGCATCGAGCTGCCCAAGGAAGTCAGCGCGCACGTCTATCAGCGCATGGCCGCCGAGCGCAAGCGGGTGGCCAACCAGCTGCGCGCCAGCGGCGAGGAGGAAGCCGAGAAGATCCGCGCCGAGGCCGAGCGCCAGCGTACGGTGCTCCTGGCCGAGGCCTACAAGAAGGCGCAGGAGATCCGCGGCGTGGGCGACGCCAAGGCGGCCGCGGTCTATGCCGCGGAATACAAGAAGGACCCGGAGTTCTACGCGTTCTATCGCAGTCTGGAGGCCTACCGGGATACGTTCAACAACCAGGGCGACGTGCTGGTGTTGCAGCCGGATTCCCAGTTCTTCAAATATTTCTCGCAAGGAAACGCCAAGCATAAGTGACGTCGAGCTGCGGCGGCCGGGCGCGCCAACTCGGGAAGGTCCCTTCCAATGTGGCAACAACTGCTGATCGGGCTCGGATTGGTGCTGGTCATCGAGGGCATATTGCCCGCCCTGAACCCCCGCGGCTTTCGCCAGGCGATGTTAATGGTCGCGCAGCTCGACGAGCGCGCGCTGCGCATCTTCGGCGTGGTCAGCATGGCGGTGGGCGCCGTGCTCATCTACTGGCTGACGGGTGCGGCGAATTGACAGGCCCGTGATGGCATTGGGCAGAGCTAGTTCGGATAGGTAGACAAACGATGGCAAAGACAGACCGGTGGTTGCTGCCCGAGGGTATCGACGAGGTGCTGCCGCCGGAGGCGCAGCGCCTGGAAACGCTGCGCCGTCAGTTGCTGGATTTTTACCGCGGTTGGGGTTACGAGTTGGTGATTCCGCCGTTTATCGAGTTCGTCGACTCGCTGCTGACGGGCACGGGCAACGATCTCGATCTGCAGACCTTCAAGCTGACCGATCAGCTCAGCGGCAAGCTCATGGGCGTGCGGGCGGACATCACGCCGCAGGTCGCGCGCATTGACGCCCATCAGCTCAAGCGCGACGTCCCCACACGCCTGTGTTACATCGGCACCGTGCTACACACGCGCCCGGACGGCTTTGCCGGTTCGCGCAGCCCGCTGCAGGTCGGTCTGGAGCTCTACGGGCACAGCGGTATCGACAGCGATGTGGAGGTCCTGCAGTTGATGGTCGAGACCCTCGCGCTGACTGGCGTCTCGCCCGTGCACATCGATCTCGGCCATGTGGGTATCTATCGGGCCCTGGCACGAGAGGCCGGGCTCGACGGTGCGCAGGAAGCGGAACTGTTCGATGCGCTGCAGCGCAAGGCGCGTCCCGAGATAGAGGACATGCAGCGTCGCGGACTGCTCGGCGACCTCCCGGGGACCATGCTCTGCGATCTTGTCGAACTCAACGGCGGTGCCGAGGTGCTGGACCAGGCGCGCCGACGTCTGGCGAGCGCGGGCAGTGAGGTCCAGGCGGCGCTCGACGACCTCGAACGACTTGCCACCGTCCTGGCCGAGCGCCGCCCGGAGATCACGCTGCATTACGATCTCGCCGAGCTGCGCGGCTATCACTACCATACTGGGGTGGTCTTCGCCGCCTTCGTTCCTGGGCATGGGCAGGCAATCGCTCAGGGTGGACGCTACGACGATATCGGTCGGGTGTTCGGCCGCGCCCGTCCGGCGACGGGATTCAGCACCGACCTCAAGACGCTGGTCGCGCTGGCGCCGGGCTCGGCAGCGCCGGCCGTTGGTGGTATCTTCGCGCCCTGCAGTGAAGACGCCGCGCTGCGCGCGCGCGTGGCCGAGCTGCGTGCCCAGGGGGAGCGGGTCGTGTGCGCCCTGCCGGGCCAAAGCGGCGGCGCCGAGCAGATGGGCTGCGACCGTGCGCTCGTCGAGCGTGACGGTCGCTGGGAGGTCGTTGGCGGGGAAGCGGCACACTAGTTGGGGGCCGTGGTCGACCGGGGCGGGCAGAATCCCGACGGCGACGGACCCGGTATTCGGATTGCGAATTGAGAACACAACACGAGAACTGACATGGGCAAGAACGTCGTCGTCATCGGGACGCAATGGGGGGATGAGGGCAAGGGCAAGGTCGTTGACCTGCTCACCGACCGGGCCGCGGCCGTGGTCCGCTTCCAGGGGGGCCACAACGCCGGCCATACGCTGGTCATCGAGGACCAGAAGACCGTGCTGCACCTTATCCCATCGGGCATCCTGCGCGAAGGTGTCCAGTGCCTTATCGGCAACGGCGTGGTGCTCTCGCCTTCGGCCCTGCTCGAGGAGTTGGCCATGCTGGAGGCGAACGGGGTGCCGGCCCGCGAACGCCTGCGCATCAGCGAGGCCTGTCCGCTGATCCTGCCCTATCATGTGGCGCTGGATCACGCCCGCGAGCTGGCCCGCGGCAAGGCCGCCATCGGCACCACCGGCCGCGGTATCGGGCCGGCCTACGAGGACAAGATCTCGCGTCGCGGCCTGCGCCTGGGTGACCTGTTCCACCGCGAGCGCTTCGCCGCCAAGCTTGGCGAGGTGCTCGACTACCACAATTTCGCCTTGCAGCACTATTTCAAGGTCGAGCCGCTCGATTTTCAGCAGGTGCTCGACGAGACGCTGGCTATGGCCGATCAGCTGCGCCCGCTTGTTGGCGACGTGCCGGAGCTGTTGTACCGGCACAAGGCGCAGGGCAACAGCATCATGTTCGAGGGCGCCCAGGGCACGCTGCTCGACATCGACCACGGCACCTACCCCTACGTGACCTCCTCGAACACGACCGCCGGAGGCGCCTGCACCGGCAGCGGCATGGGCCCGCGGGATCTGGACTACGTGCTGGGTATCACCAAGGCCTACACGACCCGCGTCGGTTCCGGGCCCTTCCCGACGGAGCTGTTCGACCAGATGGGCGAGCACCTGGCGAGCCGCGGCCACGAGTTCGGCTCCACGACCGGGCGCGCCCGGCGCTGCGGCTGGTTCGACGCCGTGGCTCTGCGCCGCGCCATCCAGATCAGCAGTGTCTCGGGGCTGTGCATCACCAAGCTGGACGTGCTCGACGGGCTGGATACCATCCGAATCTGCGTGGGCTATCGCTGCGGCGGTGTCGAGCAGATCACGCCGCCGGTCGGGGCCGAGGCCTTTGCGGGCTGTGAGCCCGTCTACGAAGACATGCCGGGCTGGAAGGAATCGACGGTGGGTATCAAGTCCTACGACGATCTGCCGGCCAATGCGCGAGCCTATCTCAAACGCATCGAAGAGGTCACCGAGGCGCCGGTCGATATCATCTCGACGGGGCCGGAGCGCTCGGAGACCATTATCTTGCGCCACCCGTTCGACTGAGGGCGGTGCAGTGTCGGAACGCGAACAAGGCCCGCCGGTGCCGCCGGCGGGCCTTGTCTTGCATCATCGATCGAAATTGTTCGGCCGCTGCGGCTGGGAGTGAATCGGCCCGAGACAACGATACAGACAGTCGCTCATAAAGTTCGCAGACCACAGCCGGTCCTGGGTTTTTCGGCGCGACCAACGACTTCCTCGCCCATGCAGGCAGCTTCCGTGCGGGCCGGTGCGGATGGTCCAACGCCAGGGCACAGCACACAGGGTAGACAGGCTTGGGATTCCAGGTGCCGCCCTGTGCTCGAAGACTACCGACATCCTTACAGACGCCCCATCGTGGGGGTGTCTCGACCCGACCCGTGAGCGCTTCAACGAGTTGGACAGCCCGGACCGTCCAGTCCACCGGTTGCCTATAGCACGCGCTCTCTGAAAATCCGGCACAGGCGCAGCCGCGCCGTCAATCCGAAGCCCTCCTTTAGATCGCTGATCGCCTCTCGCTCGGCGGGCGGCTTCGAAGCGTTCTTTCGACCAGATCCTTTATCGCCCGATTCGCGTGCGCCGGGTCCGCGTACACGGCGCTTGAGCTCCGACGCACGCACGCCGCCGTATCGTCTTCCAGTTGCGGGAGGTCGCAATAGATATCCCGTGCCTGCGGCACACCCCATTCGCTTCCATGCCCGCAGCAGCTTCGTTGTGGATTTCGACGACACGCGTCTCGGCAAATTGTCATTTTTGATGTCAGCCTCAGGTCATCGTGCCAGCCAGCGCTGTTTATGACCCGCCTACCATACCGGGATGCCGCGCGCTACCCGGGATATGAATAAAGTCGCATTTTGAGAGGGGTGTCACGTTTTTCGTTTCAGGGTTTTTTCATTTGTCCGATAGTTCGCATCATCAGTATTTTTAAATGCTTAAAATGGATTCTTGAGCAGGCACTTCGTTTCTTGCAGCCGTTGAGGGCGCGAGACGGCCTTTTTCGGACATATGCCAGCTGGGGGGCAAAATGAAACGGGAGATCATATTCGGGCTTCTTGTGGTGCTCAGTATGTTGAGTGGCTCACTCCATGCGGAGAAGTTGAACAAGCAGCAAATCAAAGGCCTGGATGAACAGGTCCAGGGCATTAAACGTGATGTGCTGAGTATTTCGACGCAGCTCAATCTATTGGAGGAAAAACTGCTCTATCCATCCAATACCTATATGGCATTTTTCGTGTCAATGGATAAAGGCGCCGATTTTTCACCCGATTCGATCAAGCTTACCCTGGATGACAAAAACGTCGCGAACTACATCTACTCCTATAAGGAAGTACAGGCACTCAAAGAGGGTGGGGTCCAGCGGGTCTTTACCACGAACGTTACGACTGGTGAGCACAATCTGAAGATCAGCGTTATCGGCAAGGAAAGTGGCAGCAAGGTTACCAACTCAGGGACGCATAACCTCAAAAAAGGCGTCGGTCCGCAGTTTGTCGAAATCCATTTGTCCGCCACGGGTGTTGATTTCAGGGACTGGTAAACCGTGTCGACATTGGTGCGTATCCTAATCCTTGCCACTGGCCTGTGTTATGCCGCCTGCGTCTGCGCGGCAGAGCAGGACAGGAATGGTCTGAAGGACTTGTACTTCGGCGAGGCGCTGTACTACGCCGATCAAGCTGACTATTTTTCTGCTATCTCCCGCCTGGATACCGAACTCGCCCAATACTATGGGCTGGATGAGCCGGAGAAGAATTCCTTTCATTTTTATCAAGACAACGCCGAATTCGACGTCGGCGACTTCGAGTTGTATTACCGCATGTATGGCCGGGCCGGACGCGCCATTAAGGCGGTGATCGAAGGCAATGTACCGGAACGTACCCGCAACGGTGCGATTTACCGCCTCGCGAAAATATATTACGAGACCCAGCAACCGCTCGAGGCCCTGTCCACCATCAAGAAACTCAAGGGAGAAGTGCCCGAGAAGATCCGTTACGAAGAACCTTTCCTGCGCGCACAGATCGATATAGAAACCGGCCGCTTCAGTGAAGCGATTCGCTTATTGCGAAAGATCGAAAATGCGCCCGGAATGGTGGGCTTTGCGGGTTACAACCTGGGTGTCGCCCTGATAAGAAGCGGCAAGGAGCGACAAGGTATTGCAGAGCTGGACAAGGTCGGTCAATTGGCCTCCGATGACCGAGCGGTGCAGGCCATCCGTGACAAGGCGAACCTGGTGCTGGGTTTCCGATTGCTGGAGAACAAGCAGTCCACCTTGGCGAAGAAATACCTGGACCGGGTAAGGATCAGCGGGCCTTTCTCCAACAAAGCCTTGCTGGGTGCGGGCTGGGCGGCGGCAGCCAGTGGGAAATACGACCGCGCCCTGGTGCCCTGGAGCATACTGTCCAAGCGTAATGTTACGAACAGGGCGGTCCAGGAAGCGATGTTGGGCTTGCCATACGCCTATAGCAAGCTGGGTGTTTACGGTAAGGCGGCACTTTTGTACGGCCATGCCCTGCAGAGCTTTAGTCAGGAGATCTCGCGCCTGGATGCATCCATTAAAAGTATACGTGAGGGACGATTTCTGGCGGCCTTGATTCGGGAGGAAATCAAAAAGGACAAATACTGGGTCGTTCATCTGCGAAAGCTGCCCAAGACACCGGAAACCTATTACCTGCTGGATCTGCTTGCGTCGAACGATTTTCAGTCCTCGCTCAAGAATTATTTCGATTTGGCGGAGTTGCACAGAAAGCTCCAGCACTGGGAGACATACGTCGCCGCTTACAAACAAATGGTCCAGATCCGCGCCGCGTATTACGAACCCCTGTTACCCACCATCGAGGCCAAATTCCGCAAGCTGGACTCGAAAATGAAATTGCGTGTGGAGCAGCGCGATCGTCTGGATAACCGTTTAAAGAAAATGTTGATAACGCCTCGCCCCGAGTTTCTCGAGACGGCTGATGAACGGCGGACTTTGCTGCAACTTGATCGGATGGAAAAGAGTCTGCCGCCCGGGGGCAATGCGAAGATCCGGGCCCGAATCGCACGGCTAAGAGGTGTCATCATGTGGCACGTCAAGACCGAATACCAGGATCGTTTCAGCAAAGCCACCAAGCATTTGCACGAACTGGATGCTGACGTCAAAAGACTGCGGCGTATTTACCATTCCTTCGTTCGCACCCGCCAGGCAGCCACCCAGAGCTACCAGGGGTATGACAGTCAACTCACTCACCTGCGCATTAAAATGCAGCAGGCCGATGACACGATAAAACAACTCATGGCCAGACAGGGGCACATGATCGAGGTCATGGCGATCAATGAACTGGAGCGGCGGCGTAAGCGCCTGGAGCAGTATCAGGTGAAAGCCCGATTCGCCATGGCGGAGAGTTACGACCGTGCCACCAAGGCACAACAGGAAAAGGTCATCCAGCGCTCGGAAAAGAAAGACCAGGACAAGGAGGCAGATCAACCCGACAAGGCGGACAAGCCCCAGAAGGCGACTAAATGAAGTTCAGGCAGTTGTTGGTGTTGTCTGTCGGTCTGACTATCGCTGCCTGTGCGAGCCAGGGCGAGCGGGGGACAATATCGCAACTTGATAATGTCCACATTCCGATCAAGGACGTCAGTGTCAAGGGTGGCCTGGACAAGGCGATGCAAAGCTATCAGAAATTTCTGGAGGAAACCCCGAATAGTAAATTGACTCCGGAGGCGATGCGCCGCATGGCTGACCTCAAGATAGAGAAGGAATACGGCATCGACACTAATGCCGATACGTCTGCCGGTGGCGCGCAAGCGGCGCCGACTCGACCCGAGTCTAACGCCGGTAATCCGCCCGAGCCGGAGCATGTGGACACCGCTGTCACGGCGACAAGCAGAACCAGGAAGCGGAATGCCAAGATTGACGCCATTGCCGACCTGAGTGAGTCCCAGAAGGCGTTCGAGAAACGTGCTACCCGTGCGGAACATATTCCATCCGCCAGAAGCAGCAAGCAGCTAGCCAATCACACGGGCCAGGTTGGTTCGGATCTGAAGAACGCCAATGCCGAACAGGCTATTGCCTTGTACAAGAAGCTGCTGGCCAAGTATCCCAATTATGAGAGCAATGACCAGGTGCTCTACCAGTTATCCCGGGCATATGAGGAAATAGGGGAGCCCAAGAAGGCCATGTCGGTTATGAATCGTCTGATCAAGCGATATCCTCAATCGCGCTACATCGATGAAGTTCAATTCCGTCGCGGCGAGTATTTTTTTATGCATAAAAAATATCTCGATGCGGAAGACGCATACGGCGCCGTACTGACAAAGGGGATCGGATCGGTCTATTACTCGCACGCGCTGTTCAAAAAGGGATGGACGTATTACAAGGAGCAAATGTACGAGGATTCGCTTGACGAATTTATCAAATTACTGGACTACAAGGTTTCGCAAGGCTATGACTTCGACCAAACAAGTAATGAAATCGAGAAAAAGCGGACCGATGACACATTCCGGGTAATAAGCCTCGCCTTTTCCAACCTCGGCGGCGCGACATCTGTCCAGGATTATTTCAAAAAGATTGGGCCACGCAGCTACGAAGACGGCGTCTATAGCCACCTGGCGGAGTTCTATTTCGGCAAGCGCCGTTATAGCGATGCGGCGGAGACTTATAACGCGTTCGTCAAACGCAATCCCTTCAACAAGAAATCACCGGTCTTCAGCATGCGGGTGATTGAGATTTATAAGAAAGGTGGATTCCCTCGGCTGGTTATTCGGGCGAAAAAGCAATACGCGTCGACCTACGGGGTGAAGGCGGCGTTTTGGGACCATTTCAATCAAAGCGACTTTCCGCAGGTGCTAAATAACGTCAAGACGAATATATTCGATCTGGCCAAGTACTATCATTCCTTATATCAGAACAAGACACTCAAAAAGGACAGCGGGAAGAATTTCGCTGAGGCTTCCCATTGGTACCGGGAGTTCCTGGACTCGTTCCCCAAGGACAAACTGGCGCCGACCATCAACTACTCGCTGGCGGACTTGTTGCTGGAGAACAAGGATTACGATCAGGCTGCAAAGGAATTCGAGCGTACTGCGTACGACTATCCGCGTAACGACAAGTCGGGCAAGGCGGCGTACGCCGCGGTTTACGCCTACCGTGAGTATCTAAAGCAGGTCCCCGAGATCCAGCAGGCCGCGGTGAAGCGGAACATCATCCGCAGCTCAATTCGCCTCGTTAACAACTTCCCGCATCACGAAAAGGCTCCCGTGGTACTCGGCGCGGCGGTGGACGATTTATATGAGATGCGTGACTATGGTCAGGCCGTTACGTTCGGTCGCCGCCTGATCAAGGAATACCCCCATACGACGCATGCTATACGACGTGGGGCCTGGTTGGTGGTGGCACATTCGCTGTTCTCCCTCAAATCGTATCCCGAGGCCGAGAAGGCCTATACGGAAGTCTTGGCGATGACGGCCAAGGACGATAAGAGTCGGCCCGGCCTGGTGGACGATCTAGCCGCCTCTATCTATCAGCAGGGCGTAGCGGCCAAGGCGAAGGAAGATTATAAAGATGCCGTCAGGCACTTTTTGCGTATCGCTAAGGTAGCCCCCACTTCGAAGATACGTCCCACCGCGGAGTATGACGCAGCCGCGGTTCTTATCCAGACGATGGATCTGGATCGGGCCGTGAAGGTGCTGTTGGCGTTCCGACACAATTATCCCGGAAGCAAGCTACAGCACGACGTAACGAAGAAGATCGCGTACGCCTACAAGGAGATGGGGCATTACAGCCAGGCTGGCAGGGAGTTCGAGCGGGTAGCCGCCGAATCCAAAGATGAGGAAATCACCCGTGAGGCGATGCTCTCTGCCGCAACAATGTACGACAAGGCCAACGATACCGACAATTCCCTGCGGGTCTACAAGCAATTTGTAGCGAAGTTCCCCAAGCCTTTGGAATTCGCGCTGGATACCTATTACAAAATCGCGATGTTGTACAAGTCGCGTGATGATTTATTCCATTACCGTAAGACGCTTCAGCATATCATCACGGCGGATGCGCAGGCGGGCGCCGAACGTACCGACCGCACTCGTTACCTGGCGGCAGAGGCATCGCTGGTAATTATCGAACCGGAATATGACAAGTACGTCGCCATAAAGCTCGTCAACCCACTTAAGGTTACTATGCACCGCAAGCAGGCGGCCATGAAGAGCCTGATCGCCAGGTACAGCAAACTCGTCGACTATCACGTCGCGGATGTTACGGCGGCTGCCACCTATTACCTCGCGGAAATCTATTACAACTTCGATCGCGCGTTGCTGAACTCGGAGGTCCCCAAGGGTCTCAGCAAGCTCGAGCTTGAACAGTTCAAGTTGGCACTAGAAGACCAGGCAGACCCGTTTGAGGAAAAGGCCATCTCAGTGCACGAGAAGAACGTGGAGTTGTTGAAGCGGGGCATCTACAGCCCCTGGATCGACCGGAGCATCGCAAAACTAGCAAAACTGGTGCCGGCGACCTTCGACAAGCCGGAGGCGATTCCGCCCTACATCGACAATATTGCCAAATATCGATATACCCCGCCGGCCTATATTCGCGAGGAGGCCCGACCGGTTTTCGTCGAGCATCTCCAATATTTCGGGTATCCATCACAAAAACGGGATGCTACGCAAATGGATCGGGGCCATTCGGCCGAAAATACCAGTCTGAAAGCCGGCGAAACGGCAGGCTCCGCCTCGCCTGCTGCCGCAGACGGCGTTTCGGATCGGACAGATAAGGCCGATGGCGCCACCAGTCCCCCAGGCGGACAAGCGCCGTTGTTAGGGCCGCCGGACGCGGAAGGGCGCGCTTCACAGGGGCGGCCCGGTGGGTAACAAAGCCGATGGTGGGGCAGGTTACAAAGTTCGAAACGCGTCCTCGCAGGCGGGGGCTCGCCAGGATGTGAAGCCTTATGGCGGGCAGAGCGCGGCGGAGACGAGTCTGCCGCATGATGAGATTAAAACGACCGGGGAAATTCAGTGAACAGCACACGAGACACTCTCCCTAATCTTGCGAGCACCACTAAGCGCAGGATATTCCGTTTGACGATACCGGTCTTACTGTGCCTCTTGGCCGCTGCCTGTGCTAGCCCGGGAGGCTCCGGTGATGAGGCCGACAACGCCACCCAGGCAAACACATCGCAATGCGCGCCAGGTAGTAAGGGGCAAGGAAGCGCGTCGGACCAGGGCGCCGGCGCACGGCGAACTTGTGTGCACACAGGGCCTATCGTCATCGAGGAAAAGCACCCTGTGGACCCTGAAATTAAGGCCGAATTCCAGCAGGCGATCGTATTGCTCAAGAAGGGAAACTATTCCGATGCGATTCGGATGCTCAAAACCGTAACCGGCAAAACCACCAAATTTTCGGGTCCTTTCATCGACCTCGGGATCGCCTACGAGCAGACCAAGGAATACCAAAAGGCTGAACAAAGCCTGAAAAAGGCGCTGACTATCTACCCCATGCACCCGGCCGCGCTCAATGAGCTCGGTATTGTCTATCGCAAGACGGGTCGCTACAGCGATGCACGCAAGGTCTATGAAAAGCTGTTGCATGCATATCCGAATTATATGCCGGCGCACAAAAATCTCGGTGTGCTATGCGATATCTATATTCAGGATCTGGATTGCGCATTGAAGCAATATGAGACGTATTTAAAGTTCGAGCCAGACGACAAGAAGGTAAAAATCTGGGTGGCTGACGTAAAGAGACGGATGTAATCGCCGGTGAGCATGATGAATATCTCAAAAAAGATCGCAATTGTGCTGTTGCTCGGACTCTTGGCGCTGAATGTATCGGCAGCCGATAAGAGTAAAAAGCATTCCGGTAAGTCGAAAGAAGACGTTAAAGAGTTGTCTGGTATCTCGGTTATTGGCAACAAGGAGGCGCCAAAGTCATTGTTTATCGTCCCATGGAAGAGCTCCGAAGTGGGTGTTGAAACAGGGCTGGCTTCGAGTTTGTTGAACGAGAAGATGAAGCCTGTGGACAAAGATGTGTTTATGCGGGAGCTCAATTTCTACGACATTACTGTGGGCAAGAAACCGTGAAGTGTGCGGGTAAACCTGAACCCAAAAGACGTCGAATACTGGTCGTCCCATATCGAAATCGATAGGCAGTACGCTAAATAGAGCTGAAACAGAAGGGGTAAGTGATGGAAGCCATTATTAAATTTATTCAAACAGGTGGGTTTTTTATGTACCCCATTTTGTTTGTGCTTGCATTTGGAATCGCGATCTCCATAGAGCGTTACACGAAGCTTACGCTGGTGCGCAACCAAAACCGGAGTATGTGGGACAAGTTGTATCCCGTCTTGGCCAAAGGCGATTTCGATAAGGCCCGTGAGATGACGGAAAAGAATAAATCCACTATCAGTCGGCTCCTGAATGCCGGTCTGGAAATTCAGGGCGCCGTTCGCAGGCGGGACGATATCGAGATAGTCATGGAAGAGACCATGATGGAAATAATTCCACAATTGGAGAAACGCACGCCTTATGTGGCGTTGTGTTCGAACATCTCCACCCTGTTGGGGCTTTTGGGAACCATTATGGGTCTTATTCAGGCGTTCACCGCGGTGGCCAATGCAAACCCGGCGGACAAGGCCGATCTGTTGTCCGGCAGTATTTCGGTTGCCATGAACACAACGGCGCTGGGCCTGATGGCAGGTATCCCGTTACTGATTATTTACGTTGTCTTGACGACGAAGACGGGCGAGATCGTCGACAGCCTTGAGATGGCGTCGGTGAAGACACTAAGCGTCATTACGAAGATGGCAAGACGTCAGCACGCGGAAACGCCAGAACCGACGCCTCAGATGGGCGCGGGTCCCGCTCCGGCAACAGCGCCGGCATCGCCGGCCGAATAGCAGGTACGTTATGGCACGCAGACATCATTATCGGGCTAAGGACAAGACTCCACCGGAGTTGGACGTCACCACTTTTATGAATTTGATGGTGGTGCTGGTGCCGTTTCTGTTGATTACGGCCGTATTTTCGCGCATTACCATTTTGCAGCTGAAGTTACCCGAGGGGGCCGGCGGTTCGACGGACAAGGAGGTCGTCAATATCGAGGTTATTGTGCGAAATAAAATGCTGCAGATCGGGAACGGCAAAGGTGTAATCGCCAATATACCTAAAGTGGACGGTCAGTACGACTATCAGAAGCTCAGCGAGTATCTTTTGAAAATTAAGAAGAACTACCCCAAGAAGACCGATGCGACGATCCTGATGGAGCCAAACATCGAATACAACTATTTGGTCGAAACCATGGATGCCGTGCGCAGCATAGAAATGAAAGAGCCAGGGCAGGCTGAACCGGTTAGAGCGGAGTTGTTTCCGGATATATCGATAGGGCAGGCGCCATGAAGAACAGCCGACGTATTAAACGGATGTCGAGAAATCATAAGAAGAAAATACCTTCGATGAGCCTGACCTCGTTGATGGACGTGTTTACGATCCTAGTGTTTTTTCTTTTGGTGAATAGTGCCAATGGCCCCGTGCTGAATCCGCCCAAAAAGGTCAAACTGCCGGACTCTGTATCGGACACAAAACCCGCGGAAACCGCAGTCGTAATCGTAACGAAAGACAATGTCCTCGTGCAGGGCCGGGTCGTCGTGTCCATGAAGGATTTGGTGGCATCCAAGAAGGAAAACATACCTCAAATCGTAGATAGCCTGAAAGACATCAAAAGACATGTTATCGGCGTGAGTACAAAGGCGATCGCGGAAAGCAGGAAGGTGACGATTCTGTCCCACAAGACGATCCCTTACAGGATACTTCAGAAAGTCATGTCGAGTTGCACAATGGCTGGGTATGACACGATTAATCTTGCAGTAATGCAGAAGTCCACGCAAAGCTGACGGCTATTGCCGGAGTTAACGACCATTTAAGTGTTGATGCCATGAATGCGATAGCCTCGGAACAAGAAGATATTTACTCGCAGATCCAGCGCTGTCAGGGCCGGATCGAGCTCTATCAGGCTGAGATTCGAAAGCTTGAGGAGCAATTGCGGGGCGTCGAGCAACAACTCGAAGAGTTCGCGGACGAGCGCCGCAAGTACGAGTTGCTTAGCACGTTGAGTGACAAACTCGAACAGTTGGCCGAGATGGGAGCCAACGAGTTGTTCTGGGACGGGTTGGTCGAAGGTGCCCAGGTTGATGCCAAACTCGAGCAACTGCGAAACAAAGCGGCGATCTTCGAGCGCGGTATCAAAACGGTAACCGACAAGCGCGAGAATATTGTCAGCCAAATCGCGACCAAGAAGGCGTCAATTGCCTATCTGCTCGACGAGATCGAAGAACTCAGAGAACGCGAAGAGGAGTCGAAAGATCTCTACGTCATCGAACGGGAAATTAAACAGCTCCCGGTTCGCGTCATGGTCATGCCATGGACGAAGAAGGATGAGGACGAAAAAAGGTACCGAAAAATTCTGCTGCTGTGCCTGTTGATCTGCATCTTCGTCACTCTGGTCATCCCCCAAATCAAATTGGCAATCCCGAAACGACCGGAAGATCAGCCGATCCCCGATCGCTTTGCAAAACTGATCAAGAAACAACCGCCGCCGAAACCAAAACCGAAGCCTAAACCGAAAGAAGCGAAACCGGAAAAGCCGGAAAAGACTCAGAAGAAGCCGACCAAAACGGAGCGGCAAAATGCGCGAAAGAGGGTGGCGCACAAGGGTGTCTTGGCCTTCAGGAATAACCTCGCGAATCTCCTGAAAGACGAACCTGAGGCGAAGTTGGGCGCGAGTGCGAACCTGAACAACAAGGGCGCGAGCTCATCGCATGTCTCGCGGCATATTTTGACCAGTCAGGCGAAAAGCGGGAGCGGCGGCATCCGTACGTCGTCACTAAGTCACGATGTCTCCGGTACCGGCAAGAAGATGGCGGCGGTGGCATTCACGCGGGTCCAGAGCGACATCGGAACCGCGGCTGCGGATGACCGGCCGTTGAGCGACAGTCCGGGGCCGACACGCACGGACGAGGAAATCCAGATCGTGTTCGACCGTTACAAGGCCGCGCTGTACCGGATATATAACCGCGAGTTACGCGTCAATCCGACTCTTCAGGGCAAGCTGGTGATGCGTATTACCATTGATCCCGATGGCAGTGTCTCACAATGTAAGATGGTATCCACGGACCTTGCCTCCAGTAAGCTGGTTAAGAAAATACTCGCTCGCGTCCGGATGTTTAATTTTGGGAAAAAGGCCGGTGTGCCGAGAATTACGATTTTGTACCCGATCGATTTCCTTCCGGCGTCGTAGCTATCGTCTGCCCGAGCCAGGCTGGTGTGAGGCGCGTTTAGTGACAGAGTTTGCGATCCGGGCAAATAATTTTAGACAGGCGTTAAGAACCAAGGAATCATTCAAACCCATTGTGCCCTGTCCACGCGCAATGAAGGCTAACAAGAACGGGAAGTTTATTGCCGGTGCGGGTGGCGCGGCATAAAGGCGCGACGGTTTCGAACCGAAGCGCGTGTCTCAAGAAAAACGATTTGATAAATGATGTGGTATTGGCAGTATGCAAAAAAAATCGAAAATCTTGGGGGAGTTCTGCCCAACACGAGGTGCGCATGCTGTCGCGTGGTTATCAAGTCGAATTGCGCTCAGATTGGCATGCATGCAATTGGGAAACGTCACTCGCATTCGTCGGTGCCGCGCCATGGCGGCCTGGGACGGGACTGCGTTAGCGTTTCGTCGTAAGCCCGCTTTCACTCAGGCCGGATATTGTCTGGTGGACTGCTGTGGCTGGGACTGCGGTTGGGAGTAGGGCGTGTCTGTGGGTTTCAATTCTCCCTCCGCGGCTAAGAGAATGCGTTCTTTGGCGTTACGAACCATTGGCGCCGTGCGGGCGTGTGCCATCAATCGTAAGGGGATGGCAAAACACGTGCGTGTGGCCGATAGCAGGGAGGCTGCGGCGACGGTAGAACACAGAGCAAAGGCGGCGATTGCGCGAAGGCGGGTCATGCGAGCGCTTGGCATTCTGCTTTTGTTGGGCGCAGCCCAAGCAGCGCATGCAGGCACGGTGTTTTGCAGCCAATTTCCGTTGGTTGGCCAATTTCATGTTATCGATGGTAACGATCCGTCTCTGACTCCGGCCACGCTGCCATCTTCCATTACCATCGATCAGAGCTGTTATTTCAAGAATTTTCCTATTTCGAGTAAGTGGCCGAACGGCCTGACGTCAACGGTCAATTTCAAGCAGTATCCATATCCCACGCTGGCAATTTTCGAGAACGTCTATTACGGCGGTAATATGGCGTGTTCGAATACGGATACCAAGATCTGGTTCGTCAATAATGCCACTTACGCCGCGAACAACAGCTGCCAGTCTCTGTTCATCCCGGTCGAGACTATCGGTAAAGCGACGCCCGGTCCGACCGCGACCGTCGGGGTACCGTTTACCTACACGCTCACCGTGCCGGTCATGTACGACCCGTCGACGAACACGTACTACGACAATCCGTCGGCGAACACCCTAAGCAATGCCACTATCTATGACGACCTAACGACGACCGGGGCGGACATGACGTATGTCAGCAATACCGCTTATACGGTCGACACCAGCGGTGTAAAAACTGCGATCGGTCCGCTCAATCTCTTTATCGGAACCAAAGACCTGGGAACCGAGACGGTCACGGGTGATAACACCAAGCATCTGATATTCGATTATTCCAATAATTCCTCGTTACGGAATATTCCGGCCGGCACCCAGGTGGTGGTCGAACTGACGGTCGTGCTCGATAACACGTCGAACAATGTGGCCGGAACGCAGTTTATCAATACGGCCAAATGGTGGTTCGGGCGTGTTATCGACGGGGTAGCGTATGCGCCTTTGCCCGGCCAGTCAGGGGTATCGGCGCCGATGACGGTGGCCGAGCCGGATTTCGTCGTCAACAAGACGGCGACGACGTCCAACCTGAACGTGGGTACGTCGGACACATTCACGGTCGATGCCCAGAATGTCGGGGGCAGCGACGCCTGGTACGCAACGGTTAGCGATAACATTCCCGCGGGTATGTGTATCTATGACCCTAGGCCCACGGTAACTGCCAGTATCGTTCATGCCGATGGGACGACGACGGCGCTTTCGCCAAGCGCGGATTATACGATGAGCTGGAACGGGGGGGCGGCAACTAGCCCGTGCACGCTCAGTCTGACCATGAACACTGCCAAAGGCACGATTGGCCCCAACGAACATCTGATCGTTACCTACGATGGAAAGCTGGATGCCGGCACGAGCGCAGGTTCGACCTTCGCTAATGTGGCGGGCGTCACGCAATGGTTCGGCGGCGATACCAGTACTTACACAAGTGGTTTACGTGCCTACACCAGGACCTTGCAGGATGCCGCGACCGCGGCCGCAAGCCCGGATTACGAGGATTCGTTTACCGTCACCTCCGTAACCACCGGATATTATTTCCTGAAGACGGCGGAGGACGTGACCACCGGTGTTCTGGAGGACTCGACCAACGGGTTGAGTGCATTCCCTGGCGATACCATCCGTTATACGTTGCAGATCCAGAATTTTAACGTCCCCATACTGGACAACATCTCCATCACCGATGACCTGGGTGATGTGACGCTGAATCCCACAACGGCATTCCAGGCCGGGAGTCTGTCCCTGGTCTCCACGAACCTCCCGGGCGGGACCTACGCCATTTCCCCGAATGGCGGTACTGGCGGGGTGGGCCAGGTCAGTATCAACGGCTTGACGCTGCCATCGGACACCCAGTACTACATTACGTTCGATATCAAGCTGTCCTCAGCGTTGACGAAGGGGACGGTGGTGAAGAACCAGGCCACGTTGAATGCCAGTGGCTACTCGAACAGCGCCAGTGACGACCCTTTTGTAAACGGTCCGGCCTTGCTCCAGGACAACGTGGCAGGCGACCCGACGCCGCTGACGATTCAGACCCCCGCCGCTCTGAGCAAGACGAACCCGACCAAGGCTTGGGCCACGATCGGCGATACGTTCACCTACCAGGTCAAAGTGCCCGCGACACCGGTCAACGTGCCGTTGTACGACGTCAAAATATTCGATCAGTTGACGAGCTCTAATGCCGACTTGTCCTACGTAGGCGCCAGCGTGGTCTCGGGTGGTACCTGGAGCCTGGTCAATACGGGCACGGCGACCTCACCGGTCATCGAAGACCAGGCCACCGGCATCGATATACCCGCGGGCGGTCAGGCGGTTGTCAATGTGACGGTGCAGATGAAAAACACCACCAAGAACGTTGATGGTCTGACCTTTAACAACACCGCCTATTACACCTATGACAAGGTCAACGGCGACACTACCACTCAGGCCACCGGAGGATCCGCGACAACCGCCAATATGACGGTGTATGAACCGGACCTCAGCGCAACCAAAACAGTGAGCTATGCCTCTCCGTCCGGTAAGGCGACGAGTTCGCCGGCCGCGGTGGGCGACGTGCTGCAGTATACCGTTACCGTTAAGAATAACAGCTCCCACGCGACGGCGTACGACGCCGACATACTGGACAGTCTGCCATCCAATCTGTCGCTGGTGGCAAATTCGGCCAGTGTCACTATCAACGGCACGACCGTTTCCGGTTTCGTGGCGACGCCTACGACCTTGTCCAGCGGCGCATTGGTGTGGGGTTATCAGAACGGCGACGGCAGTCTGGATATTCCCGCAAACGGCACATTGGTACTGACGTATCAGGCCCAGGTATTGGCGGCAAACGGGACAACAATCAGCAACAGCGCCTATGTGGACTGGAGCTCCATCAACGGGACCAACACCGAAGAGCGTAACGGTAACGGCTGTCCCACTACTACCGCACCGAATACGTACTGCTTTGGTCCGGTCAGCACGAGCGTGGGTTCGGTCGACCCGACAGCGCTTGCCAAATCGGTCGTGTCGGATACCTGGACCACCTCGCCGAGTAACGCCACCGACAGTACCGTGCGTATTGGCGATACCGTTGTGTATAACCTGGCGGTCACGCTGCGTGAGGGCACGACAAACAATGTCGTGGTCACGGACGCATTGCCCGCGGGCCTGGCCTTTGATGGCACGATCAGTATCACGCCCGCCTCGGGGAGCAGTGTCTTCACCTATAGCGTGGCGTCCCAGCCCACCGTCGGCGATACCGGGACCGTTAGCTGGAATCTGGGAACCGTCGATAATGCGGTCGACAACGATCTGACGAACAACACCCTAATCATTCAGTTCCGTGCGCGCGTGATGAACAACACGTTGCCGACGGCGCCGACACCCCAAACACTCAATAACGCGGCCACCCTCACGTACAACATTGGCGGAACGGCAGGGACCGCCAAGACGTCAAGTGCAGACATTTACGTGTGGCAGCCCAGCCTGACAATAACAAAGAGCGCGGCGCCGGCCGGCGGAAACAATGTCATCGGTGCCGGAGAGGGCGTCAGCTACACGGTCAGGATTACGAATAACGGTACGGCCACGGCCTACGACCCGGTGTTGCAGGATACGCTGCCCGTCGGTATGCGGGCCGCCGGTGTCAGCATGGGCAGCATTTATCTGACTGACGGCACGACGACGACCGCACTGACGGCGCGCGCACCGACGTATGATCCTGCGACCGGCGTCGCGACCTGGGACCTTGATACCGGTACCGCCAACGAGTATGCGATACCGCCGAACTACACCCTGGTAGTTCAATACAAGGTGACGGCTGATTCGACCCTGGGTACGGGAATGACGCTCACCAACCAGGCTCAGGTCACTCATTATTACTCGTTCGATAGCGCGGACATACCGACAGGGAGCGCGCTAAACGATCGCCAGGACTACGGCCAGACGAGTGCGGCCAAGACGACACTCACCACGGCGGCTGCGTTGGCGTTGTCCAAACAGGCGCTGGTGAGCCAGGCGGCCATCGGTCAACCCTTTACCTATCGGATTACCGTTCCAGCCTCGGCCCAAACCACGGCATTGTACGACGTCCATGTGCTGGACGACATCAGTCAAGCCGCCACCGGCGTAAGCCTGAGTTATGTCAGTGCGAGCGCGCACCTTGCGTCAAACACAAAGAGCTGGTCCAGTCTGACCAATATCGGCTCCGCAACGAATCTGGAATTGGTAGACAACGCGAGCGGCGGTCTCGATATACCCGCGAACGATCAACTCATTGTCGATATCACGGTAGTGCTTACGGATGACACTACCAACAACACGCCGGGCAAGAGTTTCACGAATACGGCGAACTATACGTACGACGTAATTAACGACGACACTGGCACCGTTACAAACGGCGCGGCCGGCGCGAGCGGTGCCGTTACAATTGTTGCCCCCAACCTGATTATGACCAAGAGCGGGCCGGCGAACATGCGTCTCGGTGTCGCCGGCGCGTTCACACTCGATATCCAAAACAATGGCGGCGCTGATGCGTGGGATACGGTCATCACGGATGTCCTGCCTTACGTGACCACGTCCCCGTCCGGCGGGATGTGCAGCGCCGCGCCCAATATTGTCAGTGCCGGGATCTACGATTCGACCGGAACGACGTTAGTCAAATCGTTGACCAACGGCACGGATTTCAACGTCAACTTTGTCGGCGCTCCGACCTGTACCTATACGATTACGATGACATCGACCGGGGTCATTCCGGCCGGCGATCATCTGATCATTAATTACAGCACCTCTCTCGATCCAGGTACTGCCACCAATATGTCCCTGACCAATATAGCGGGGGCTACGCAGTACAAGAGCGCGGATCCAAGTGGCTCGGGTTTCGTCCACACGTATAGCAACACCCTGGGCACGGCGACCGAGGCGACGGCGAGTAACACCGATTTTCAAGATGCATTCACGGTGGTGACGACGGCGCCGACGCTGGTCTTTACGAAGGACGTTTATGATGTAACCAGGAGTTCGCCCGGCACCAGCGCGCACCCCGGCGATACCTTGCGCTACACCCTCACCATCAACAACACGGGGACCGTAGACGCGAACAATTTCAACCTGACCGATGATCTCGACAATCTGAATAGTACTGCGATGTTCGCGCCCGGTAGCCTGGTGGTCACATCCATACCGTCAGGCGCGACCGACGCATCAAACGCAGGGGGCGGAAGCAAGGGCACTGGTTACGTATCGATCAGCGGTCTGACGGTCCCGGCGGGCGCCAGCATCACGATTGAGTATACGGTTCAACTGGTGCCTGTCATTGACAATGGCACAGTGGTGCTCAATCAGGCCCAAATCGCTGCGCCGACGATTGTCACTCAGCTTAGCGACGATCCCAACACCACGACTGCGGATGACCCGACACATACGACGATCAACTCGGCGCCCAAATTCCAGATATATAAAACGTCTGCGGATCTGACCGGGTCGTCGACAATCCTCCTGGCGGGCGACACTCTGCGTTACACCATTACGGTGAACAATGTCGGTGATGAAAACGCCATTAATGCGTTGTTGAAAGACCAGATACCAGCCAGTACGACATACGTGACCGGCAGTACCACGTTGAATGGCAAGAAGGTCTCGGATGTCAGTGGTGCATCGCCACTTCAAGACGGCATGCTCATCAATTCGCTAGCGGACACTACTCCCGGCCATATGCCGGCTGACGCCAGCGCAAGTACTGCGAATGTGGCCAGGATTACCTTCGATGTCACTATCAACGCGGGCGTGGTCAGCGGTACCGTAATCTCCAATCAGGGCTTCCTGACCGGCAGCGGGGCGGGCAGCGGCGCATTCAACGAACAACCGTCCGATGATCCGAATACGGCGACTCTGAACGACCCCACGCTGGATGTGATCGGCAACGTGCCGTTGATCGACGCCGTAAAAACGGTCAGCCTCAAAACCGATGTCAACGGAAATGGCTACGTCGATGCAGGCGACGTCCTCGAGTACACCATTAAGGTCACTAACTATGGCAAGGTCCAGGCGAGCGGCGTAACCCTGACCGACGCGGTGCCTGCCAATACCACCTATTACCCCAACTCGACGACCCTCAATACACTTGCGGTGGCCGAACCAACGCCGGGCGTTTCACCGCTGGCCGCGGGCATCTCTATCAACTCGTCCGATACGACAATCCCGGGCGAGCTGTCGCCGGGCGGAACTGCCACGATCGTTTTTGATGTCACGGTAAACAGTACAGTCGGCTCGGGAGTAGTGATCAGCAACCAGGGTTATGTGGCGTCCAACGAGCAGGCCACAGAACCGACAGACGCCGACGGGAACGACAGCAACGGTGACCAACCGACCGTGGTGGTGACCGGCAACGCGCAGCAACTGTCCATTACGAAGGCGGTGAGCGTTGTAGGCGGTGGTACGGCGGTCGCCGGTGGGAAACTCGAGTATCTGGTAACGATTACCAACGTCGGCTCGGTTCCGGCGACCAACGTCAGCATCAGGGACAACCTGGATGAGGCAACGCCAGGTTACATGACCTATGACAGTACCGTGCCTGCCACCCTCAACGGTGCGAGCCTCGGAGTCACGACCACCGCGACGACGGTCAACGCGGACTATTCGACAACCTACGGCAATCTACAACCCGGCCAGAGTGCAACTCTGCGCTTTCGTGTCGATCTGAACGCCACGTTGGCGATTGGAACTACGGTCACCAATATCGCCCATACCGACTGGAACCTCGGTTCTCAGACCGACCAGGCGAGTGTCTCGATTACTATCGGTGGTACGCCTGGCAGCGCGGCTCTAAACGGCCGAGCCTGGCACGACGAGAACTTCAACAAGACCTACGACAGCGGCGAAACCAGTCTCGGCAACTGGAGTGTGGAGCTGTACTTCAAAGGCAATTTGCTGGCCACCGCCCGGACCGATACCAACGGCAATTATCAATTCACGGGCCTTGCACCGAATAATACGAGCACAGACCGGTACGAACTTCGTTTCCTTGCCCCGGGTGCGGGCGCCAATACCGCCAAGCTCGGCGCGGCGGATTCGAGCTCTACGAACAGCACGTATACCTTTACCGACGGGCTGCAGCGCATCGGCGACATCATCGTCAATTCCGGCGATAGCTTGCAGAACCTCAATCTGCCGATTACCCCGAACGGCGTGGTCTATGACTCCATAGTGCGCCAGCCGGTGGCCGGCGCAACGGTTAGCCTGCTGTCGGCCAGCACCAGCCAGCCGCTATCGTCGGCCTGTTTCGACGATCCGGGTCAGCAGAACCAGGTGACGCTGGCCAACGGCTATTACAAATTCAATCTCAATTTCAGTCAGGCGGACTGCCCGAGCGGCGTTGACTACCTGATCAAGGTGACGCCACCCAGCAGTTACAACAGCGGCGAGTCAGTGGCGATCCCGGCCCAGACCGATGCGGGGACGGGAGCGTTCTCGGTGCCCGACTGTGTCACAACCGGCAACGGTGATGCCGTCCCTTCGACCGCGGATGAGTGCGAAGTACAGCCCTTTTCGGGCGCTCCGGCCATGTCGATAAGCGCAGGTTCGGCGCAAACCAATTACTACCTGAAGCTGACCCTGGGCACTGGCACGCCCGGCGAGCAGGGCCAAATCTTTAACAACCCGATCCCGATCGATCCGAATCTGACCAATGCGCTGGCGATCAGTAAGACGTCGGCCAAGGTCAACGTGACCCGCGGCGAGCTTGTGCCGTATACCATTACCATCAACAACACGCTGGTGGCAGCGCTTAACAACGTTACCATTTACGACGATTTCCCGCCCGGCTTCAAGTACGTGAAGGGTTCGGCGCGGGTCAACGGCGTAGCCGAGGACCCCACGGAAGTCGGAAACGAACTGAGCTGGCCGGCCAACATTCCGTCGAACAGTACCTACACGATTAAGTTATTGCTGGTGGTCGGTGCGGGCGTGCACGAAGGCAAATACGTCAATCGCGCGCACATCTACAGCAACGTAACCAATAGCGATGCCTCCAGCGAGGCCACTGCTACCGTGCGGGTTGTACCGGACCCCACCTTTGACTGTTCCGATATCGTTGGCAAGGTATTTGATGACAAGAATCTGAACGGCCATCAGGATAAAGGAGAAAAGGGCCTCGGCGGTGTCCGTCTGGCCACGGTGCGGGGCAACTTGATTACCACCGACCCGCACGGCCGCTTCCACCTCAGCTGCGCCGCCGTGCCCAATGAGCAGCGTGGCAGCAACTTCATTCTCAAGCTTGACGAGCGCAGCCTGCCCACTGGTTATCGCGTTACCACCGAGAATCCACGGGTCGAGCGGCTGACGCGAGGCAAGGCGATCAAATTTGACTTTGGCGCCGCACTCCAACACGTCGTCACCCTGGATCTCGCTGACGGCGTGTTCAAAGACAATTCCAGCGAGATGCGCAGCCAGTGGGTGCCGAGGTTGGCGCTGTTGATTACGCAATTGCGCAAGCATCCGTCGTTGCTTCGCCTGACCTACCTTGCTGACGTAGAGAGCAAGTCTCTGGTCAATGCCCGGATAGACGCTGTCAAGGATCGCATCAAGAAACGCTGGAAACAGGTGGGCGCCTATTCGCTGACTATCGAGACGGAGGTGTTTTGGCGCCACGGCGGCCCGGTCGACAGGGAAGGGCTCAGGCAATGATGCGCGCGTGCCTGAGCCACATGACAATGCTGTCGCTGTTGCTATTGGCGATGGCTGCGCCGGCCCTGGCCGATGGCCCGGCACCGTCCAGTCCGAGCGTCGGGGGTGACCTCTGGAATACGCTGATGCTGGGGCCGAACACTGAACTTCAATTGGACACCGATTCCACGTTTACCAGGTGGGAGCAGGATGACAGCGCCTACCTGCAAAAACACAAGGCAAAAGTGGCGGTTAAGAAGGTCATCAAGAAACATGTTGTGACCAAAAAGCTGACCAACGTTGTGCCGCCAATTCATTTTGCTTCCGGTCAGGCGAAAATACCGCAGGAGTACATCGAGAAGCTGCGCACAATCCTGAATAGCATGCGCGATCGCACTAACGTGCGTCTTCATTTTGTCGGTTACACGGACAACGTCCCGTTGTTTGGCGAAGCCAAGAAAAAATACGGCGACAATATGGGGCTGTCCAAGGAGCGCGCCGGTACGGCGGCCGAGTACTTCAAGAAGGCTCTGGATCTCCCGCCGGAGGCGATTTCGTATGAAGGCTTGGGTGACAGCAAACCGATCGCGAGCAATCAGACGGAAGCGGGGAGGGCCGAAAACCGCCGGGTTGAAATCGAGGTGTGGTACGACGAAGTCAGCGAGAAAACAGTGGACAAAGAAGTGAAGCTTGATCGAAAAATCAAGCGGATCAAGGTCTGCCGTGTGGAAACGATGTGTTTGTTGCATTACAAGGAAGGCCATTCGCGGCGCGCAGTGTTGAAAAATCTGGTGCCGCCGCTGCACTATGACGAAACCGTAGGGGAAATTCCGCAAAGATTCCTGAACCAATTACGCCAGGCCCTTCAGAATCTCAAGGACAAGAATAACGTTCAAATACGGTTTATCGGATATACCGACGATACGCCGCTCAGTGGTCGGGACGCGCGTATCTACGGCGATAACGTCGGCATCTCGAAGGCGAACGCGCGCCGCGTTGCGCTGGCGGTTCAGGATGCGCTTCACCTGCCGTCTCAGGCGGTTGCCAGTACGGGGAAGGGTGCGGCATATCCGATCGCGTCGAACAGCTCGGACAGGGGGCGGGCGCTGAACCGCCGTGTCGAGGTGGAGTTCTGGTATGACGACCCCATGGAGGATTTGCCCGATACACCGCAGATTTGTCCCGAGGCAGCCGCCGCCGAGACCGTGGAACGGATTTACAATCCACCGGACGGGGAGCTCAAACCCATCTACTTCAAAGGCGGCAAGCCGGTGATACCGCCGGGGTACGTGGATCGGCTCAAGCGCGGCATGGCAGCTGTCGCCGACAAAGGCAACGTGCGCCTGCGCTTTATCGGTTACACGGGTAACAGGCGGCTGGACCGTCGTACCGCCAGAGTGTATGGCGATGACGTTGGGCTGTCGACCTCGCGCGCACGTCGGGCCATGGAGGCGATTAAGCATCGAATGGGGTTGGCGGATAAACAAACCGAATACGAAGGGCACGGTTATGTGCAATCCAATGATGTCGTCAACTCCGGTTTTGTTACCAGCGACAAATCCAAGGTGGTTGTGCAGATTGTTTACGATGAACTGGCCATGCTGGAAAATGACGATGGCGTACTGATTAAACGCGTCACGCGCGATGTCCATGTCCGGAACCCGTATTCCCTCAACCTGATGCGCATATCGGTCGACGGACAGCCGCTCAACGATCCGGGCAAGAATATCGAGGACGTGGAACGCTGTACTGACGTCGCGCTCGACAAGGCCAAGGTGCAATTCAAATTCGATGACCTCGCATTAAAGCCGCGCCTTAATATTACCGCCTGGCCCAATGTGATCAGTGAGCGGGATAATCCCAGCACCCCGTTTATTGAAAATCAGGCTTGGTTCAGGCTGTACAGCAATTTCCCCGCCTTTATCAAGCGTGCCGAGGTGCGGATCTTTGCCGATGGCGAGTCCACTCGCGGTAAGCCGTTGGCGGTCATCCCGCTGGACAGTCATGGTGAAGGAAAGTGGCAGTTTAGGCCGGACGGGAAAGGTATGACATACCATGCCCCGCGCACGAAATATCAATATTTGGTGCGTGTCTACGGTAAACACGATGCCTTCGATGAGACCAAAGCGCAGACCCTGTGGGTGGTAGACCAAACGAATACCGATCACAGCAAGCAGGACCCTGACAAAGAGCTGCTGGTAGGTTATGGCGAAAACCGTCTTGGCCTCAGCAATATCGTTATCCCCGGGAACGGTGGTACGGTTTCGGTGTTTGGCAAGGACGTGCCCGAGGGTTATCAGGCCTGGTTTGGCGGATATCCGATACCGGTGAACGATCAGGGGGAGTTCGGTGCAGAACTGATTCTGCCGGCTGGTCTGCAGACTGTCGAGGTGTCCATCACAGACAAGGAAGGCAATGGTGATGTGTATCTGCGGGACCTTAAGCTAAAGCACAACGACTGGTTCTACGTGGGTATCGCGGATCTGACTTTTGCCCGTGACAAGACCAACGGTCCGGCGAAACTGGTGACGGGGGACACGACCCATTACGACAACGACCTGTCTGTAGACGGCCGATTGGCATTTTATACCAAGGGGAAGTTCAGCGCGGGCACCAAGTTGACGGCCAGCGCCGATACGCGCGAAGGGCCTGTCAAGGAACTGTTCACGAACTTCGTAGAGAAAACGCCGGATGCCGTCTTTCGCCGCTTGGATTCCAAGTACGCCTATCCCACATTCGGCGATGACAGCACGCTGCACGAGGACGCACCGACCTCCGGCAAGTTTTATGTCAAAGTAGAAAAAGACGACAATTACGGAATGTGGGGCAACTTCAACGTTGCTTACACCGACAACTATTTGGCCCATATCGATCGGGCGCTGTACGGTGCCAATACCAATCTGGAGAGCGATGCCACTACCTCGTTTGGCGAAAAACGCTTCGGCATCAACGCCTTCGCGGCCGAGCCGGGCACGCTGGGAGCCCGCGATGAATTACGCGGTACGGGGGGTTCCCTGTATTACCTGCGTCATCAGGATATTCTCACCGGTTCCGATCGTATAAGGGTCGAAATACGCGACGGCATCTCGGGCGAAGTCGTTGGCGTTAAAAACCTGGTTTCGGGCCTCGATTACGATATCGACTATATCCAAGGTCGCGTATTGCTTCGCCAGCCGCTATCGTCGTTTGCAGCCAGCACGCAGTTGATCAATGGCGGTGACCTTAGTGCATACCAGAGCTACCTGGTTGCGCGTTACGAATATACGCCCGGTTTTACCGACCTAAAGGATATTGCCAAGGGTGGTCGCGCTCATTATTGGTTCGGAGACCACGTAAAGTTGGGTTTGACTGCGGAAAACCTGAACAGCGACAGCAGCCGGGCCAGTCTTAACGGTGCCGACGTCACTTTGCGGAAGAACACGGGCACGTGGCTACGCATAGAGCAGTCCGCTAGCGAGGGTACGGTGTCCACCTCGCTGATGTCGAACGACGGCGGGTTCAATTACACTCAGGGAGCGAGTGCGGCCAGCCCTGATGTGCGGGCGATGGGCCGGCGTGTGGATGGCAGCCTGGATCTTGCGGATGTGACCAAGGTGGTGAAGGGCAAGGTCACCATGTATCGCCAGCAACTGGATGCCGGTTACTCGTCACCCGGGCTGAGCGCACCGACCGATACCACGATCAACGGGGGCACGGCGCAGGTCGATGTGACGCCGGCGACCAAAGTCAAGTTGCATGTGGTCTCCAAGAAGCAGCAGGACGCCCTGTCACAGAGCGCGGCGGAAGTGGACGTTATGCAGCAACTGACGCGCAACTGGAGTATCGAAGGCGGCTTGCGCCACGACAATCGCCAGGATCATTCGCCCATTGTTCCGGCGACGCAGGTGCAGGGTAAGCGTAACGACGCAGCGGTGAAACTGAACTACGACTCGCTGGAACGCTGGAGCAGCTACGGCTACCTGCAGCAAACCGTCAGCAGCGATGGGAACCGTGAGAGAAATGGTCGCGTTGGTGTCGGAGGCAGGTACCGTTCCACGGATCGCTTGAGCCTCAATGGTGAGGTCTCCGGCGGTGACATGGGGACGGCGGCGAAGATGGGTACCGAATACAAGATTACCGACAAGACCAATATCTACAGTGCCTATACGTTGGAAAACGGCCGCACCGACAACGGAGTGCGCGCGCGTCGCGGTAATCTGTCTGCGGGTTTCAAGACCCACTACTCAGACTCGGCCAGTGTCTACATGGAGGAACGTTACACTTACGGTGATGTTCCGACAGGTCTGACCCACAGCATGGGTTTCGATTTGGCCGCGACCGACAGCCTGAATTTTGGTGGCAGCGTGGATGTGGGGACATTACGTGACAATGTCACTGCTGCGAAGATCGAGCGCAAAGCCGCTGCCCTGCGAGTCGGTTACCACGTCGACAACTTCACGTATGCGGGCGCGCTGGAATACCGCAAGGACGATACCCAGGCGAGCGATCTGAGCACCTCCACACGAACCACCTGGTTGACTAAGAACAGCATCAAGTATCAGCTCAACCCGAACTGGCGGCTGCTGGGCAAGCTGAATCACTCAACCAGTCACAGCACCTTGGGCGAATTCTACGATGGCAATTTCACAGAAGCCGTTATGGGTTATGCATATCGTCCTGTTGACAACGACGCCTTGAACACATTGTTCAAGTACACGTATTTCTATAATTTACCGTCCAGCGACCAACTCACCGTCAGCAATACAGCGGCTGCGTACATTCAGAAAAGTCATATCCTGTCCCTGGATGTCATGTATGACGTCACACGGCATTGGTCCTTGGGTGGCAAGTATGCCTACCGCATGGGCGAACTGGCGCAAGATCGAACCGATCCGGTATTCTTCAAGAGCAACGCCGTGCTCTATATATTGCGCGCCGACTGGCACGTTATCCGTAAATGGGACGTGATGCTGGAAGGGCGCATGCTCAAACTTCCTCAGGCCGGTGACCGCCGCAGCGGCTTTTTGACCGGCATTTACCGCCATATCGGCAATCATCTCAAACTCGGAATGGGCTATAACTTTACCGACTTCTCCGACGATTTGACCGACCTGAGCTATGACAGTAAAGGTGCCTTTATCAACGTCATTGGCAAGTTCTAGAAATCGGGCAGGTTCTGCCGCTTGCCACGTGATTAGGTTTTGCGAGCGGGGAAGGTTGCGTTAGAGCCGGGCTGTCATTATGGCTCAGGAGACATCTCGGACGACGGCGTCGTATGGGCGGATATCAGTCGGTGGCAGTCGCCATTCGGGGGGGCATGGACGCGCGCGAGGCTGTCAAAGAACAGCGTGAGGATCCCACTCGCGCACATCGGATTCGTTCCGGCCTCTTGCCCGTAACTTTCGTTATCCCGTTCAATAAGGAGCGCACCTCGCGTGAGACGCCCGGATCGTCTATGATGTGGTCTTCGAAGCATATGACGCGTTGTAAAACGGTACGCTCGAATTCCTCGAATATGGATTTGCCCCCCCTCTGTTGGATGATGTTGCGGCGTTCACATCCACATCGGACTTGAAGAGCAGTGCTTTTAATTTCTCCCGGGTCCGCATCGACAAACCGATCACGGAACGGTTGGGAAGACAGGGGCGTTCGGCTTGGGGGGCGGGCGGTGTTCGTAATACCGGACGTTGCGGTACGTGAGGTTGTCAGGCAGCGGGCGACTTAGTGCCTGTACCACCGGCTGAACTATCAGGTGTAGGGCAGTTTGTGGTACAAATGCGCCAGTTGACGCCTCCCGCACCGGGACCGAAGGGATTTATGGCTTGAAAAACAGTGAGTTAGAAGGTTCTGAGAAGTGGTGCCGAGGAGAGGACTTGAACCTCCACGGGGTTTCCCCCACTAGCACCTGAAGCTAGCGCGTCTACCAATTTCGCCACCTCGGCTTTCAGGGGCCGGCGCACTGCGCAGGCCCTGAGAGCCGCGCACTTTACCGGGAGTCTGGAATATTGTCAATCTCGACACGAAGGAGCCAAACGGCACCAATGTTGTTAGCCAATTTATCGTTCAACGCGGGCCCGGGCCCGGGGCGGGTCATTGATGGCCAAGCGTAAATCCGACCGCGATCCCTTCGCCGAGCGCGAGGCCGCCAAATACGACCATCCCGTCCCCAGCCGCGAGTTCATCCTGGCCCTGCTCGAGCGCGAAGCGGTGCCCATGAGCCACAAGGAGATCGCCAAGGCCATGGAAGTGCGCGGCGAGCGCGATACCGAGGCGCTGCGCCGCCGGCTCAAGGCGATGGAGCGCGACGGCCAGGTGATTCGAAACCGCCGCGGCGGCTATGGCCTGGTCCAGAAGATGGACCTGGTGCGCGGCCGCGTAGTCGGTCACCCCGACGGCTTCGGTTTCCTGATTCCTGACGAAGGCGGGGGCGACCTGTTCCTCTCGGCGCGTGAGATGCGAGCCTGCATGCACGGCGACCGTATCGTTGCGCACGTCAGCGGCATCGACAAGCGCGGCCGCCGCGAGGGCGAGATGGTCGAGGTCCTGGAGCGGGCCAACCAGCAGGTCGTCGGGCGGCTGGTCCTGGAGGCCGGGGTGGGTTTCGTCGACCCGGACAACAAGCGCATCACCCAGCAGGTGCTGGTCCCCGGAGAGCAGCTCTACGGTGCCAAACACGGCCAGATCGTTGTCGTGGAAATGCTCGAGCCGCCGACGCGCCACCGCCAGGCGATTGGGCGCGTCGTTGAAATCCTCGGCGAGCACATGGCGCCGGGCATGGAGGTGGACATCGCCGTACGGGCCTTCAGCCTGCCGCTGGTCTGGTCGCCCCTGGTGGAGACTGAGATCGAGGGTCTGACCGATGTGGTGCCCGAGGCCGCGAAGTCCGGCCGCGAGGACCTGCGCGCGCTGCCCCTGGTGACCATCGACGGCGAGGACGCGCGGGATTTCGACGATGCTGTCTACTGCGAGCGCCAGGGGCGAGGTTGGCGCCTGTTGGTGGCCATCGCCGATGTCTCGCACTACGTCAAGCCGGCCACGGCCCTGGACGCCGAGGCGCGCGAACGCGGCAACTCGGTGTATTTCCCCGGGCAGGTCATCCCGATGCTGCCGGAGATCCTCTCCAACGGCCTGTGTTCGCTGAACCCGCAGGTCGACCGCCTGTGCATGGTGTGCGAGCTGCATGTGGGCGCCAACGGCGAGCTGCGCGACTACCGCTTCTTCGAGGGCTTGATGCGCTCTCACGCCCGCCTGACGTACACCAAGGTGGCCGCCATGCTCGTGGACGGCGAGCCGGCGCTGCGTGAGCAGTATACCGAGCTGGTACCGCATCTGGAGAACCTGCACGGATTGTACGAAGCGCTGCACAAGGCGCGCGTCAAGCGCGGGGCGATCGATTTCGACACGACCGAGACGAAGATCGTGTTCGGTGAAGAGCGCAAGATCGAGCAGATCGTGCCGGTCGCACGCAACGACGCCCACCGCCTCATCGAGGAATGCATGCTGCTGGCGAACGTGGCCACGGCCGATTATCTGCTCAAGGCAGAGATTCCGACGCTGTTTCGTATCCACGAAGGGCCCTCGAGCGACAAGCTCACCGATCTGCACGCCTTCCTGGCCGAGCTCGGTCTGAGCCTCGGCGGCGGCGACAAGCCCCAGCCGCGCCACTACGCTGAGCTGCTCGACAGCGTGCGCGAGCGTCCCGACGCGCACCTGATTCAGACCGTCATGCTGCGCAGCCTGTCCCAGGCCATGTACAGTCCGAACAACATCGGTCACTTCGGTCTGGCCTATGACGCCTATGCGCATTTCACCTCGCCCATTCGCCGCTACCCCGACCTCCTGGTGCACCGCGCCATCCGCCACCTGTTGGCGGGCAAGTCGCCCGAGCGCTTCGGTTACAGTGAGGACGACATGGTCGCACTGGGCGAGCACTGCTCGCTGACCGACCGTCGGGCCGACGAGGCCACGCGCGACGCCACGGACTGGCTCAAGTGCGAGTACATGCTCGACAAGGTCGGCGAGGAATTCGAGGGCCTGGTCACCGCCGTGACCAGCTTCGGTCTGTTCGTGGAACTCAAGGACATCTACGTCGAGGGCCTGGTACACGTCACCGCCTTGAGCAACGACTACTATCACTTCGACCCGGTCAAGCACCGCCTGCTGGGTGAGCGCACCAACCGCATGTATCGTCTGGCCGACCCGTTGCGCGTGCGTGTCGTGCGGGTCGATCTCGACGATCGGAAAATCGACTTCGAGCTGGCCGAGTCCGAGCAGGCGCCCGCCGGCGGCGAGTCCAAGCGCGGCCCGGGAAAACGCAGGGGCAAGCGAAAGACTCAGGCCACGGGAGGCGAGCAGGAGACCGGCCAGGGCGAGAAACGTCCGGCGCGCTCGCCGCGGCGTCGGCGGCGCTCGGGCGGCAGGAAGAAGGAATGACGTCGTCGCCCGCTCCGCAGGCGAGTTGGCAGTTTGCAGTTGGCAGTTGGCAGTCGGCAGAAAGAGTAATACCTGAGGGGTGAGGAGTGAGGCGTCAGTCTTTGAGGTTACAAGGTCCGGGAGTCTTCCTCGTCACTCGCCACGCGAACCTCGAAACTGAGGCTATGCGTGTCTGACAACGAAGAACTGATCTACGGTCTGCACGCCGTGCTGGCGGCGCTGCAGCAGCATCCCGAGGCGGTGGCCGAGGTGTGGATCGACCGCGCCCGGCGCGACCCGCGGGCCCAGAAGATCCGCCAGGCCGCCGCCGCGGCCGGGGTGGCGCTGCACGAGGTCTCGGCGCGGGTACTGGCCGAGCGGGCCGGTGACGTGCGCCACCAGGGGGTGGCCGCGCGCGGACGGGCGCCGCGGGTGCGCGACGAGGCCGACCTCGAGGCCCTGCTGGGAGCCGTTGAGGGCCCACCGCTGCTGCTGGTCCTGGACGGAGTGACCGACCCGCACAATCTCGGCGCCTGTCTGCGCAGTGCCGACGGTGCCGGCACCCATGCGGTGATCGCCCCGCGGGACCGGGCCTGCGGCCTGACGCCGGTGGCGCGCAAGGTGGCGAGCGGGGCGGCCGAGTCGGTGCCGTTCATCCAGGTGACCAACCTCGCCCGGACACTGCGTTGGCTGAAAGAGCAGGGGATCTGGCTGATCGGGGCCGATGGGACGGCGGAGGGTGAGCTGTTCGACGTCGACCTGAGCGGCCCGATCGCGCTCGTCCTTGGCGCGGAGGGGGCGGGGCTGCGCCGGCTGACCCGCGAACACTGCGATATCCTGGCCCGCCTGCCCATGCGAGGGCGGGTGGACAGCCTGAATGTGTCGGTCAGCGCGGGGATTTTCCTCTATGAAGCCCTGCGCCAACGCCGTCACCGCCCCTGAGTCTGGGCCTTCGGCGTTGCAATGGTCCCAAAACCCCTTTAAAATTCCCGCCCTTAACACTTGGGGTCGGAGACCGGCCCCGGCCGACAATTCGATACTCCTTGCCTCACCGCATGACGGGAGGCTGCCAATCCGAGAGGAGCGCAATGAGACACTACGAGATCGTGTTTCTGGTCCATCCTGACCAGAGCGAGCAGGTTCCCGCGATGGTGGAACGCTATCGTTCCAGCATCGAGTCCAGCGGCGGCAAGATTCACCGCCTGGAGGACTGGGGCCGTCGTCAGCTCGCCTATCCCATCAATAAAGTCCACAAGGCGCACTACGTTCTGATGAACATCGAGTGCGGCCAGGACGCGCTGGACGAGCTGGAAAGTGCCTTCCGTTTCAACGACGCTGTGATTCGCCACCTGACGCTGGTTCGCGACGAGGCCACCACCGAGCCATCGCCGCTGGCCAAGGGCAAGGAAGAGCGCGAGGGCCGCGACGATTCCGAGCGCCGCCCGCGCGGTGAGGACCGCGGCGACGACAGCGAGGAAGAGGGCAAGGACAGCAAGGCCGAGAGCGCCGAGGAGCCGGAGCAGGCGAGCGCCAACGACGAGCCGGCCACCGAGGCCTGAGCTCGACGCGCCGGGTATCGGGCTGGACGCCGGTATCGACAATCGCTTGGTCATCGCGGGGCAGGTCAGTCGTGCCCCGCAACTCAGGCGCAGTCCCGCCGGCATTCCGATTGCGCGCTTTGTGATTCACCACCGCTCGCGTCAGCGGGCAGCGGGTCGGGAGCGGGACGCGGTGTGCACCATTCAGGTCGTTGCCAGTGGCCCTGCTCTGCAGGCGCAGATTGGGCGGTTGGCCGTCGGCAGCGAGGTGCGGGTCACCGGATTTATCAGCCGCGCCGACAATCGCCAGGGCGAGCACCGCCTGGTGGTCCATGCCGATGCGCTGGAAATTTTGCACAGTGGGACGGCCGACTAACCGCCCGCACGTGAATATAGATTGTTTTTTGGAGGCCAGATATGTCTCGTTTCTTTCGTCGTAGAAAGTTTTGCCGTTTCACGGCAGAGGGTGTCAAGGAGATCGATTACAAGGATCTCGCCACCCTGAAGAACTACATCACCGAAAACGGCAAGATCGTGCCGAGCCGGATTACCGGCACCAAGGCCCGTTACCAGCGACAGCTGGCGACGGCCATCAAGCGTGCCCGGTTCCTGGCGCTGCTGCCGTACACCGATTCGCACAAGTAAGCGGCTGCTTCCGCGGTTAATGTAGGCCGCCTCGGGATGCGGTTTCTGGCGACTTACATCATGCGCGGGCGGCTGCAGGCCGTGCTGGTCGCCGCCGCGTGTGCAGCTTTGGCATTGTTACTGATGCCGCTCGGCTGGCCCCTGAGCTGGGTCAGCGCCGCCGTCGTGGGGTTGGTCACCCTCATACAGGGTCCCTTCGAAGGCCTGTTGAGCACTCTAGGCGCTGCGGTGCTGGTCGGGTTGCTGGTGTTTCTCGCATTTGGCACGCCGGAGCCGGCCTTTATGTTGGTTCTGGCCGCCTGGCTGCCCGCTTGGCTGTTGGCGCACTTCGTGCGCCAGAGCGGGTCGCTGAGCCTGGGCCTGTTGGTCGGGGCCGGACTGGGCGCGGTTTTGGTGGTGGGCGCCCATCTGGCGATCGGCGACCCGGCGGAGGCCTGGCGCCACTACGTCGAACAGGTGATGCTGCCCACACTGCAGCAGGCGGGAGTGGACAGCGCGAGCCAACAACAGATCAAGTCCCAGCTCAGCCGGGCCGCGCCCGTCCTGACCGGGATACTGGCGGCCGTGATGACGTTGGGTTGGCTGGTGGCTCTGCTCCTGGCGCGCTGGTGGCAGGCCCAGCTGGTGCGTCCCGAGGGCTTTCGCCGGGAGTTTCACGGCCTGCGCCTGGGGCGCACGATGTCGGTGGTGGGAATGCTGGTCGTGGCCGTTGCCGCGGCGGTGCCCGGCGGGCTCGGCACCGGGGCGGTCAACCTGGCCATGGTTGTGGCGGTGCTGTTCCTGATACAGGGACTGGCCGTAGTGCACGCCATCTTGGCCCGCCAGCAGGCTTCGACGGGCTGGCTGGTCGGGTTGTATGTGCTGCTATTGATTGTCCCGCACAGCATTTTATTGCTGGCGGCGGCAGGGATTGCGGACAACTGGGCGGATTTTCGCGCCCGCGTGGGTGCGCCCCGGGAGTGATTTCCCGGCGGGGCGCCGGGACGCGCGGCCGCATGGACAGATATTTTTGACGAGGGGTAAGTGTGATGGACGTGATTCTGTTGGAAAAGGTGCGCAACCTGGGTGACCTCGGCGATCAGGTCAAGGTGCGTCCCGGTTACGGGCGTAACTTCCTGATTCCCAGCGGCAAGGCCGTACCGGCCAATGCCGACAACATTGCCATGTTCGAGACTCGTCGCGCGGAGCTCGAGAAGGCCGCGGCCGAGGCGCTGGCTGCTGCCGAGGCGCGCGCAGAGCAGGTCAACGCGCTGGGGCGTGTGGTCCTGACACGCAAGGCCGGCGACGAGGGCAAGCTGTTCGGCTCGGTGAGCACCGCCGACATCGCCGAGGCCATCACGGCCGCCGGCGTCGAGGTGGAAAAGCGCGAGGTCGAGGTGCCGGAAGGTCCGATTCGCCTGACCGGCGAATATTCGGTCATGCTGATGCTGCACTCGGACGTAACTGCCACCATCACGGTTAGCGTCGAGGCGGAGTAAGGGCTAACCCGGCGGCGGCAGACGGAGCGCCGCCGCGCGGTTCGCTCGCCTGCCGCCTCTGGCGGGCGCGTTGGCGTTTTTGCACCACGGTAAAACCGCGTCACATAATTCTCGCCTCCACCGATATTGATCCGCCGATCATGGATCACGGGGGCTGGCGCTGTGATATGCTTTTTCGAGCATCGGCCGCGCCCCTCTCAATCTTGTGGCCGAGTGGGGGATCGATAACAAATGCCTGAGCTCGCTGTACCCCCGGCGCACCCGGACGAAGCCACCGAGGCGCTCAAGGTACCACCACATTCCATTGAGGCCGAGCAGTCCGTCCTGGGCGGCCTGCTGATCGACAACTCGACCTGGGACCAGGTCGCCGACCTCGTCACCGCACAGGATTTCTACCGGCGCGATCATCGCCTCGTCTTCGAGGCCATCGCCCAGCTGGCCGAGCAGGCCACTCCCTTCGACGTCGTGACGCTCTCGGAGTGGCTGGGCGGGCGGGGCGAGCTCGATTCGGCCGGCGGGATCGCCTACCTCGGCACCCTGGCCAAGAACACCCCCAGCGCCGCGAACATTCGCGCCTACGCCGAGATCGTGCGCGAGCGCTCGGTCATGCGCCAGCTCATTCGCGTCGGCACCGACATCGCAAACAGCGCCTACAACCGCGAGGGTCGCAGCAGCGAGGAGCTGCTCGACGGTGCCGAGCGCCTGGTCTTCGAGATCGCCGAACAGGGCGCGCACGCGGGCCGGGGCTTCGTCGGTATCAAGGACCTTTTGGTCAAGGCCGTCGATCGCATCGACAGTCTGTTCCAGCAGGACCAGCCCTTCACCGGCATTCCCACCGGGTTCGACGACTTCGACGAGAAGACCTCGGGTCTGCAGAGCTCGGACCTGATCATCGTCGCGGGCCGGCCCTCCATGGGCAAGACCACCTTCGCCATGAATATCGCCGAAAACGCGGCCATCAAGCACTCGGTGCCGGTGGCGGTCTTCAGCATGGAGATGCCGGGCGAGCAGTTGGCGATGCGCATGATGTCCTCGCTGGGGCGCATCGATCAGCATCGCGTGCGCACCGGCAAGCTCGAGGACGACGATTGGCCACGTCTGACCTCGGCGGTGGGTATCCTCGCCGAGGCGCCGCTGTTCATCGACGACACGCCCGGCTTGAGTCCCACCGAGCTGCAGGCCCGCGCCCGGCGCCTCAAGCGCGAGCACGGCCTGGGCCTGGTCGTGATCGACTACCTGCAGCTGATGCAGGTCCCCGGCCACAAGGAAAATCGCGCCACGGAGATCTCCGAGATCTCCCGCGGGCTGAAGAATCTCGCCAAGGAGTTGGAGGTGCCGGTTATCGCGCTCTCCCAGCTCAACCGCAGCCTCGAGCAGCGTCCCAACAAGCGCCCGGTCATGTCCGACCTGCGCGAGTCCGGCGCCATCGAACAGGACGCCGACGTCATCGTCTTCATCTACCGCGACGAAGTGTACAACGAGGACAGCGCCGACAAGGGCACGGCCGAGATCATCATCGGCAAGCAGCGTAACGGTCCCATCGGCACCACCCGCCTGACCTTCCTCGGGCAGTACACCCGCTTCGAGAACTACATTCAGGATATGTACGCCGACGAGGACTATGCATGACCCGCGCCACGCGCGCGGTAATCGACTTGGCGGCGCTGCAGCATAACCTCCGACAGGCCCGCGCTGCCGCTCCGGGCGCCCGGGTCATGGCGATCGTCAAGGCCAATGCCTACGGTCACGGTCTGGAGCACGTCGCGGACGCCCTGGCACAGGGCGAGCAGGGCTGCGACAGCTTCGGAGTCGCCTGTCTGGACGAGGCGCTGGCCCTTCGCGCCGCGGGCATCGATCGGCCGATCGTGTTGCTCGAAGGTTTTACCACCGCTGGCGACATCGAGCTCCTGCGCCGCCATCGCCTCGAGACCGTCGTACACCACGAGGCGCAGTTGGCGATGCTCGAGCACGCACCGCCGGGTGCCCCCATCGTCGTTTGGCTGAAGGTCGACACCGGCATGCACCGGCTTGGCTTTGCGCCCGAGGCGGCCGCCGCCGCCTATTCGCGCTTGAAGGATTGTCGAGCCGTGGCCGGGCCGCCGCGGCTCATGACCCATCTGGCCAATGCCGACGACCGCACCGACGCCTGCACCGCGAACCAGCTCACTCGCTTCGACGAAGCCACGGCCAAGCTCACCGGGCCGCGCTCGATCGCCAACTCGGCCGGGCTGCTCGGTTGGAGCGAGGCCCAGCGCGAGTGGGTGCGCCCGGGGATTATGCTCTACGGCGTATCTCCCTTTTGTGACGCCACAGCGGCCGAGCTGGGGCTGCGCCCGGTAATGACCCTGCACTCGGAGCTCATTGCCGTGAACCACTATCGCCGCGGGGATGCCATCGGCTACGGCGGCACCTGGGTCTGCCCGGAGGACATGCCGGTCGGTGTCATCGGCATCGGCTACGGCGACGGATATCCGCGCCACGCCGTCTCCGGCACCCCCGTGCTGGTCAACGGCCGGGCGGTCCAGCTGGTCGGACGCGTGTCCATGGACATGATCTGCGTGGACCTGCGCACTCAGCCCCGGGCCCGGGTCGGTGATCCCGTCGTGCTCTGGGGGCAGGGCCTGCCCGTCGAGGTGGTCGCCGACCACGCCTCGACCATCGGTTACGAGCTGCTGTGCAGCGTCACTCAGCGTGTGACGCTGGTCACCGCGACCGAGGCCGTGCACGCCGTAGGTTGATGGCACAGCGTGCCCCTATTGGTTAGGATGAGGGGCAAGAGACAGTCGCCGCCGGGTCGGCATGGACGGGTTAGTAGGAGGCCGAGGTGAACAGCACAAGACGAACCGGATGGATACGCGCATTGCTCGCCAACGCAGCCGTTGGTGCGGGCCTGCTGGCGTTGGGGACCGCTTTCGTCGGTCTCGGCGGCTGTGCCCCGTCGAGTACGATGTTCCGCGGCGATGCCGCACACAGCGGCGCGGCCCAGGCCTTCGGTGTGGACCAGCTCGATCGCCTGCAGTGGAAATCCAAGAGTGGCGCCAAGACCTACGGCGCGCCGCTGGCGACCGACAAGGCGGTATATTGGGGCGTTTCCACCGGCGAAGTGATTGCAGTGGATAACAAGGGCAACGAACTGTGGCGCTACAAGACCGGCAAGAACGTCGAGTCCTCGCCGGCGCGTCGCGGCGACACGCTGTACGTGGGCAGCGATGACGGACATCTGTATGCCCTGGCGGCGGCGAGCGGCAAGCTGAAGTGGAGCTTCAAGGCCGACGGTATGGTCTATTCCTCGCCCACCATCAGCGGCGATACCGTCTACTTCGGCAGTACCAACGGCCAGGTCTACGCCCTCGATGCACTAACCGGTAAGCTGCGCTGGCAGCACAAGACGCAGGGCGCGGTGTATTCCTCGCCGGCCGTGGCCGACGGAACGCTCTACGTCGGCTGCGATGACACGCATCTGTACGCCCTCGATGCCGCCACCGGCAAGGAGCGCTGGACCTTCCGCACCGGCGGACGGGTCTTTTCCTCGCCGGCGGTCAGCGGGCAGACGGTGTATTTCGGCAGTGACGATCACAACTTCTACGCGGTGGACATCAATACGGGACAGCAGCGTTGGGTCTATCGTACCCACAACAAGATCTACGCATCGCCCGCCGTGAAGGACGAAACCGTCTATGTCGCCAGTACCGACGACAGTCTGTATGCGTTGAACACCCACAGCGGAAAACCGCGCTGGCAATTCGCCGCCGACGGGCCCCTGTACTCGTCTCCCGTGCTTGCGGGCAAGGTGCTGTACGTCGGTTCGACCGACGGATACCTGTACGCCATAGACCGAGACTCGGGTAAGCGTCTGTGGCGCTTTCGAGCCGATAACAAGATTTATGCAGCCCCGGCCGCGGCGGGAGGGTCGGTCTATTTCCTCGATGCCGGCGGCGATCTCTACGCGCTGCAATAGCGCGGTCGCCGCCTCACCCATCGCATCGGGAGCCATCGGCATGCATGTCACACTGGTCTACGTTCGGGTCAAACCCGAATACGTGGAGCAGTTCATCGCGGCGACGCGCGCCAATCACGAGGCCTCGGTCCAGGAACCCGGCAACCTGCGCTTTGACGTGATGCAGTCCGACGAGGACCCGACGCGCTTTGTGCTCTATGAGGCCTACCGGACGGCCGAGGACGCACGCGCCCATAAGGACACGGCACACTATCTGACCTGGCGGGAACAGGTGGCCGACTGGATGGCCGAGCCGCGCCAGGGTGTGGCCTACCGCGGCTTGCTGCCCTGAGGGGGGACGTGCGCCCGCCGCGTGGGCCGCTGGTCGGGATCGACGATGCTGCGGCGCCTGCGGGCGCCGCAGCCTTTTGAACCATCGCACACGAAGCAGGAGAGTCGACGAGTTGGCCAAGGCTAAGGTTGCCTACAGTTGTACCGAGTGCGGTGCGCAGCAGCCCAAGTGGGCGGGGCAGTGCCCGGATTGCGGTGCCTGGAACTCGCTGGTGGAGGTCGCCGCCGTCGCCGGCGGCGGTAGCGGCGCTCGCGCCGGTCGCTTCACGACCTACGCCGGCGAGGCGGGCGAGAGCCGGGTGCAGTCGCTGGCCGACGTCAGCCCCGACGACGTGGCGCGCCTGCCGACTGGGGTGGGCGAGTTCGACCGCGTCCTCGGGGGCGGCCTGGTGCCCGGCTCGGTGGTCCTGATTGGCGGCGACCCCGGTATCGGCAAGTCGACACTGCTGTTGCAGACCCTGGTGCGTCTGGCCGAACGTTTCAAGGTCTTGTACGTCACCGGCGAGGAGTCCCTGCAGCAGGTGAGTCTGCGCGCCCATCGTCTGGGCCTGCCGATGACCGACACGCGGCTGTTGGCCGAGACGCGCGTCGAGGCCATGATTGCCACCGCCCAACAGGAGCGACCGCGTGTGGCCGTGGTCGATTCCATTCAGACCGTCTATACGGACATCCTGCAGTCGGCACCCGGTTCCGTGGCCCAGGTTCGCGAGAGCGCCGCGCAGCTTGTGCGCTTCGCCAAGCAGACGGACACCTGCGTGTTCATGGTCGGCCACGTGACCAAGGAGGGAACCATCGCCGGACCGCGTGTGCTCGAGCACATGGTCGACACGGTGCTGTACTTCGAGGGCGACGGCGGCAATCGCTACCGGGTTGTGCGCGCCATCAAGAATCGCTTCGGTGCGGTCAACGAGCTCGGCGTGTTCGCCATGACCGACAAGGGACTGCGCGAGGTCACCAATCCTTCGGCCATCTTCCTGTCCGGTCACAGCGATCCCGTGCCGGGCAGCGTCATCATGGTCACACTGGAGGGCAGTCGGCCGATGCTGGTCGAGGTGCAGGCGCTGGTCGACGAAAGCCATTTATCCAACCCGCGCCGAGTGACGCTGGGCCTGGAACACAACCGCCTGGCCATGCTGCTCGCGGTGCTGCACCGTCACGGGGGCGTGGCGACCTACGACCAGGATGTCTTTGCCAACGTGGTGGGCGGCGTGCGCGTCACCGAGACGGGAGTGGACCTGGCGGTGTTGATGGCGGTGATGTCGAGCCTTCGCAACCGCCCGCTGCCCAAGGACCTGGTCGTGTTCGGCGAGGTCGGTCTGGCCGGTGAGATTCGGCCGGTGGCCAACGGACAGGACCGGCTGCACGAGGCGGCCAAGCACGGCTTCAAGCGTGCCATCGTGCCCAAGGCGAATGCACCGAAGAAGCGCACGGACGGGTTGGACGTGGTGGCCGTGGGGCGGTTGGACGAGGCGCTCAACGCGGTGTGAAGTTCAACAGCTCGTGGAACTCCCGCTCGAGCAGGGCGCTGTCGCCCAAATTGAGCTCGAGCAGTCGATGCAGATGGGTGGCACTGTCCACGTCGAGCTGATCCCAGGTAAATCCCACCCGTTCGTCGCCCGCGTGTACGACGCGCCCGTCCATGGCGATGGTGATGGCCGCATCGTCCAGACGAATTTCCACGTGCACGCGGTCCCCGGCCCGGCCGTTCCAGTCCGCCGGGCGAGTGAACAATGCGCCTTTGAGGCAGATGTCCAGCAGGCGTGCATGGCGCGGCATGCTGTCGGGCTCTTCGGTGCGGCGTACCTCGACGTCGGCATCGAAAGGGATGCGCGTGAAGTGGCGGTGCTCGTTGTCCTCGGAACGTTCGCTCATGGATGCCAGCCGCGCGTGTCCTACTCGTAGTAGAACTGCATCTTGATATTGCCGATCTGGATGATGTCCCCGTCCTGCAGCTTGTGGACCTTGTCGCCGATCGGCTGGTCGCCGACGCGGGTGGGGACGTCGCCCTCCAGGTGAGATAAAAAGTAGCCATCGCTGCGCCGGGCGATGACGGCCGTGACCAGTCCCGATTTGCCCAGGTTGGTCATGGCCCGGTGCAGGCTCAGCGTCTTGCCCAGGTTCTGCCCCGACATGATCTGCAGCCAGGCCTGGCGATTGTCGTGCGTCGCGGCAGGCGTCTCCTCGACAGGCTGCTCGGCGACGGTCGGCTCGGCGGCCGCTGGGGGCGCCGGCGTCTGCGCCTCGATCTCGGACTCGAGCATTTCCTCGAAGGAGAACGTCAGGGTGTGCTTGCCGACGCGGATGATCTCACCGTCCTTCAGGCGGTGTTCGTCGACGCGCTGTTGATTGACGAAGGTGCCGTCCGGGCTCTCCAGATCGAACAGGACCGAGTCGTTACCTTGCGTGTGGATGCGCGCATGGCGCGGCTGAACGGCCAGGCTGTCGATGTGCACGGTGCACTCGGGATCGCTGCCGATGTACATGTCTCCCTGTACCACGGGAAAGACCTTAAGCACCCTCCCTTTGAACGACAACGTCAGCTTCGACACCCGGCGAGCTCCAAAAAGTCTTTATTTGTCTTGGCATTATAGACTGCATTTAAACTATTTGTACAACATGGGGGCGTTGCGGTGGCGCATCGGATCGGCCCTTTCGGGGCTCAGCCGGGCGAGGGTCCCTCGTACGTTGTTGCCTGCGCGTCGCCGTGTTCATCGACCTGTGCGCCGCGCTGCAGTCGCGGATCGATCCGTACGGTCTTGACCGCATTGGCGGCGGTCTGGACGATTTCCACGGGGTGTTCGCCCAACAGCAGGCTGGTCCCGGGCTCCGGGATGTTTTCCAGGTATTCGAGGATCAGCCCGTTCAGGGTCTTGGGCCCGGCAGCGGACAGCTCCCAGTGGAACAGCCGATTGAGGTCGCGGATACTCACCCCACCGTCGACCAGATAGCTGCCGTCTTCCTGGAGCACGACGTCCTTGACGCTGGCGGCCGGATCGGTGGTGAACTCGCCGACGATTTCCTCGAGGATGTCTTCCAGCGTGACCAGTCCCTGTATGTCGCCGTACTCGTCGACGACCAGCGCAATGCGTCGGCGTACGCGCTGGAAGTTCAACAACTGGGTGTTCAGGGGCGTGCCTTCGGGCACGAAATAGGGCTCGCGTGCGATCGCGCGCAGGCTGTCCTTGTCGGGCCGGCCGTCGTCGAACAGTCGCAGGGCATTGCGCAGGTGAATGATGCCCACGACGTGATCGATATCGCCGTCGAAAACCGGCAGTCGCGTGTGTTGGCTGTCGATGATCTGGTTGATGATCTCGTCGAGATCGTCTTCGAGATCGATGCCGACGATCTCGTTGCGCGGCACCATGATGTCCTCGACGGTCGCCTTTTCCAGGTCGAGGATGCTCAGCAGCATTTTTTGGTGGCGGCGCGGGATCATGGCGCCCGCCTCGTTGACCACGGTGCGCAGCTCTTCGGTGCTCAGGTCGTATTGCGAGGCCGCATCGGGTCGCACGCCCAGCACGCGGAACAGCCCGTTGGCGATCTGGTTGATGATCCAAACGACCGGGTACAGGACCTTGAGCAGCGGGTCCAGCACGAAGGAGGCGGGAAAGGCATAGCGCTCCGGGCGCAGTGCGGCCAGGGTCTTGGGCCCGACTTCGGCGAAGATCAACACGACGAAGGTTAGCAGCACGGTGGCGATGACGATGCCCGTCTCGCCCATCAGGCGCAGGCCAATGACCGTGGCGATGGCCGAGGCCAGAATGTTGACCAGATTGTTGCCGAGCAGGATCAGGCCGATCAGCCTCTCGGGGCGCTGCAGCAGGCGACTGGCGCGTACGGCCGCCGGATGACGCGCCTTGGCCAGATGGCGCAGGCGGTAGCGGTTCAGGCTCATCAGGCCCGTTTCCGAACCTGAGAAGAAGCCGGACAGGGCAATGAGAAAGACGAGCGCGCCCAGGAGCACGCTCACGGGGATATCATTCAAGAGAGGGGATTCCTCGTAACGACATGGGGTTTATTACAGGGGCTCGGTCGAGTGGCTGTCAACCCTGGCACCCGGCGATATGCCCGCGCGGCACGGGCGCTCCGGCGCGTCGTCCTGCCCGACCTCGGAGAATCAGCGGCGCAGTATCAGCTCGATGACCATCTTGCTGCCGAAGTAGGCCAGGAACAGGATGATAAAGGCCGTCAGCGTCCAGCGGATGGCGATGCGCCCCCGCCAGCCGAACCGCCAGCGCCCCCACAGCAGCACGGCGAACATCAGCCAGGCAATGATCGACAGGACCGTCTTGTGTACCAGGTGCTGGGCGAAGATGTCCTGCACGAACAGCAGGCCGCTGAACAGGGCCAGGCTGAGCAGGGCGAAGCCCAGGGTGATCATCTGAAACAGGATCGACTCCATCGTCTGCAGCGGTGGCAGTATCCGGATGAAGCCCCCGGGGTGTTTGTTGTGCAGGTGAGAGTCCTGGATATAGAGCAGGATGGATTGCACCGCGGCGATGGTCAGGATGCTGTAGGCCAGGATCGACAGCGTGACGTGCATGTCCAGGCCGACCGGGGCGTCCCTGAGCACGATGTGCGGCTCGTGGAACAACAGCTTGAGCACGACCGCCAGGGCGGCCAGAGGCAGGACCACGATGCCGAGGTTTTCCACGGGCCGAAACACGGACACGCCCAACAACAACAGCACGACCAACCCGGCCACCAGCGACATGACGCTGAAGAAGGACAGGTCGTAGCCGTTGGCCAGGACCACGTCGATATCCAGTACCCATCCGTGCAGTACCACCGCTACGAAGCCGGCCGTGAGCAGCCAGCCCTTCGCCTCGCGCAGGCGTTCGGGAAGCTTGAACAGGCGTACCGCGAGCAGGAAACCGACGGCCAGGTACAATCCCGCGGCGATCAAACTGACAATTGTTGTATTCATAGTCGGGTTATGGCTTGCCAGGCGAGCATGATGGCACAACGCCTGCAGTCATTGAAGTCTTCGAAGGCGCGAGTTGGACGTACCCGGTCACTTTTCGACCGTGTGCGTCAGAATCGCGGGGGCGTGCGGGGCGCCGCGCGTGGCCCGACTTGTGACCCTTGTACCATTCTGTTTTACTCGAATTTGGCATCATCACCGCGTGAAAGTGCGGGTATCTTGAACGCCTCGCTTCGTGGGTCGGCCCAATGGACACCAAGCAGAGAAAATTTTCGAATCTGGCAGCCTCGGACCAAGCGGTCCGGGGCGCGGCCGCGTCCGTCGCCGAGCGTGATGCGCCGGGACACCCGGCAGTCTCCGAGGACGTTATGGAAATACGGGTCTTGGGGTGCAGCGGCGGTGTCGGCGCCGGCCTGCGCACCACCACGTTGCTCATCGACGAGGACATCTTGATCGATGCAGGGACCGGGGTCGGCGATCTCAGTCTGGAAGCGATGGTGCGCCTGCGTCATATCTTCCTCACCCATTCGCATCTGGACCACATCGCCAGCATTCCGCTGCTGGTCGACAGCATTTTCGATCGCATCGAGCAGCCCATCGTTATCCACGGTCAGGAAGCCACGCTGCGAGCCCTGCGTGAGCATATCTTCAACAACGTCATTTGGCCGGATTTCGCCCGCCTGCCGCATCCCGAGCGGCCCGTCATCAGTTACGAGACCATGGCGCCGGGCGAGACACGCACAGTGGACGGACGCACGCTGGAAATGATTCCGGTCAATCACGTCGTTCCCGGGGTCGGTTATCGCGTCAGCGGACCGAGTGGGGTGTTGGCCTTCAGCGGGGACACGACGACCAACGACAGCTTCTGGGCGGTTCTCAACGCCCACGACCGGCTCGACGTGCTTATCGTCGAGGCGGCATTCACCAATGCGGACGAGCAGCTCTGCCGCGAGGCGGGTCACTATTGTCCGAGCATGCTGGCCGAGGACCTGGTCAAGCTCAGGCACGACCCCCAGGTCTATATCACCCACAACAAGCCGGGCGAGGAAGACGAAATCTTCGCCGAGTGTCTGGCCGCGATCCGCTCGCATACCATCCACCGCCTGTCGGGCGGCAAGGTTTTCGCGCTATAATCCTCCCTGCGGCGAGGCCTGCGGGCCACCCGTCTCTGTTCGACGACACATTCACCAATTCCCGGGGCGATCCACATGTTTGACGGCCTGACCGAACGCCTCGGCCGCACGGTGCGCAATTTGCGCGGCGTCGGCCGCCTCACCGAGGACAATATCAAGGACGCGCTGCGCGAGGTACGTATGGCCCTGCTCGAGGCCGACGTCGCCCTGCCCGTGGTCAAGGACTTCGTCGACCACGTCCGCGAACGCGCCCTCGGCGAGGAGGTGGCCAAGAGCCTTACCCCGGGACAGGCGCTGATCAAGATCGTCAACGACGAGCTGGTCCAGTTGATGGGCGCGAGCAACGATGAGCTCACGCTCAACGTCACGCCCCCCGCGGTGATCCTCATGGCCGGCCTCCAGGGCGCGGGCAAGACCACCACGGTGGCCAAGCTCGCCCGCTGGCTCAAGGAGCAGCGCGGCAAGTCGGTCCTGGTGGCCAGCGCCGACGTCTACCGCCCGGCGGCCATCGAGCAGCTCAAGACGCTCGCCGGCGAGGTCGGGGTCGATTTCCATCCCAGTACGGCCGAGCAGGACCCCGTCGCCATCGCCGAGGGCGCCATTCAGGAGGCCCGCGTCCGTCACCGCGATGTGGTTATCATCGACACGGCCGGGCGCCTGCACGTCGACGCCGATATGATGAGTGAGATCCAGCGCCTGCATACGGCCGTCTCCCCGGCGGAGACCCTGTTCGTCGTCGACAGCATGACCGGCCAGGACGCGGCCAATACGGCCAAGGCGTTCAACGACGCCCTGCCGCTGACCGGCGTCATCCTCACCAAGACCGACGGCGATGCCCGCGGCGGTGCGGCGCTGTCCATTCGCCAGATCACGGGCAAGCCCATCAAGTTTCTCGGCGTGGGCGAGAAGTCCACGGCCCTGGAGCCCTTCCATCCCGATCGCCTGGCCTCGCGTATCCTCGGCATGGGCGACGTGCTCTCCCTGGTCGAGGAGGTGCAGCAGAAGGTCGACCAGGACAAGGCGCAGAAGCTGGCCAAGAAGCTCAACAAGGGCAAGGGCTTCGACCTGGAGGACTTTCGCGAGCAGCTCCAGCAGATGCAGAGCCTGGGCGGGATCGGCGCGCTGCTCGACAAGATGCCGGGGATGGCCGGTCTGCCGGCGGGAGTCAAGGACCAGGTCGACGACCGTCAGATGCGGCGCCTGGAGGCCATTATCAACTCCATGACCCCCCAGGAGCGGCGCCGGCCCGACGTCATCAACGGCTCGCGCAAGCGGCGTATCGCCACCGGTTCCGGCACGCAGGTCCAGGACGTCAACCGCCTGCTCAAGCAGTTCACCCAGATGCAGAAGATGATGAAGAAGGCCGGCAAGGGCGGGATGGCCAAGATGATGCGCAACATGAAGGGGCGGATGCCTCCCGGAATGCCTTTCTGAGGCGCGCCGCCCCTTCGGGCGCTTCACTTTTGCGGAAATTCCAGTAAAATGCGTCGTTTAGTTTTCCCAGGCCGCCGGGCCAGCGCCGGGCGGCTTGTACGTATTTGTTAAATCGAGGATTTTTTAGGCAATGGTTACCATTCGCTTGTCCCGCGGCGGCGCCAAGAAGCGCCCCTACTACCACATCGTCGTGACCGACAACCGCAACAAGCGCGACGGCCGTTATATCGAGCGCATCGGCTTGTTCAACCCCGTCGCCACCGGCAACGAGATCGGTCTGAAGGTCGACCAGGCGCGGGCGGACTACTGGCTGGGCCAGGGCGCCCGCCCGTCCGAGCGGGTCGCCAAGCTGCTCAAGCAGGCCCAAGCCTGAGGCAGTGACGGGCTCGCGGCGCGCGGGCATGAGCGAGCAGCCTGGCGCCGAGATGGTGACCGTCGGCCGCATTGCCGGCCTGTACGGTGTGCGCGGTTGGGTCAAGGTGTACTCGTACACCGAGCCGCGCGAGAACATACTGACGTATTCACCCTGGTACCTGCGCCGCGATGGGCGGTGGCAGGCTCACCCCCTGGCCGGGGGACGGCGCCAGGGCAAGGGCGTGACGGCGCACCTCGACGGCTTCGATGACCGTGACGCCGCCGCCGCGCTGGTGGGTGTCGAGGTCGCGGTACGTCGCGACCAGCTGCCGGCCCCGCCGGCGGACGAGTATTACTGGAGCGACCTCATCGGTCTGGAGGTCGTGGCCCTCGATGGGCGGCGCCTGGGCCGGGTCGATCATTTGCTGGAGACCGGCGCCAATGACGTGCTGGTTGTCGACGACAGCGGCCGCGAGCGGCTGATTCCGTATGTGCGCGGCGTCGTGGTACGGCGGGTAGATTTGGCGGGCGGGCGCATTGAGGTCGACTGGGATCCCGAATGGGACAACGAGACGGGGCAGGCGCGCGATCGGTGATCGTCGGTGGGCTCCGCAAGACGCGCCGGGCGCCGTGACCCATGCGCTTTGATATCGTGACGTTGTTCGCGCCGATGTTCGCGCCGCTGGCCGAGCAGGGCATTACGGGGCGCGCCGTCGGGCGGGGGCTGCTGGAGCTGGCCTTCTGGAATCCGCGCGACTACACCCACGATCGCCACCGCACGGTCGACGATCGTCCCTACGGCGGCGGCCCGGGTATGGTGATGTTGTACGAGCCGCTGCGGGCCGCGATACACGCCGCCCGGGCGGCGGCCGCGCCGGGAACGCCGGTGGCGTATCTATCGCCCCAGGGCCGGCGCCTGGACCAGGCGGGCCTGGCCGAGCTGGCCGAACGACCGGGCACGATCCTGGTCTGCGGTCGCTACGAGGGGATCGACGAACGGGCCGTACGCGCCGAAGTGGACGAGGAATGGTCGATCGGCGACTACGTCCTCAGCGGCGGCGAGCTGGCGGCCATGGTGATCATCGACGGCGTGGCCCGATTGGTGCCCGGGGCGCTGGGCCACGAGGATTCGGCGGAACAGGATTCTTTCGTCCGGGGGCTGCTGGACTATCCGCACTATACGCGCCCCGAAGAGGTGAGCGGAATGGCGGTACCCCCGGTCCTGCTCAGCGGCGACCACGCGGCGATCGCCCGCTGGCGCTTGAAGCAGGCCCTGGGACGGACCTGGCTGCGCCGGCCCGACCTGCTGGAAGGGCAAGAGCTGGACGACGAGCAGCGGGCGCTGCTGGAAGAATTCATTCGCGAGCATGAAACTGATTGAACAAGCGGGTATAATCGCCCGCCTAATTCGCTGGAGCGTGTCATGAGCAACATCATCGAACAGATCGAAGCCGAGCAGATGAAGGCCGAGGTTCCGCCGTTCGGTCCGGGCGACACCGTCGAGGTGCAGGTCAAGGTCACCGAGGGTAACCGCGAGCGTCTGCAGGCCTTTGAGGGCGTGGTCATCGCCAAGCGCAACCGCGGGCTGCATTCCTCGTTCACGGTGCGCAAGGTCTCCCACGGCGAGGGCGTGGAGCGCGTCTTCCAGACCCACAGCCCCACCCTGGAGAGCATCAAGGTCAAGCGCCGCGGTGACGTGCGTCGCGCCAAGCTCTACTATTTGCGCGAGCGCCAGGGTAAGTCGGCCCGCATCAAGGAAAAGCTTTAATCCCGGCCCACCCGCAAGGGACGGTGGCCAGCGGCGAACGACAGCACAGCGGGTACCGCCTGTGGGGCGGTGCCCGCTTTTTTGTGCAGCCCGCCCGCGTCCCGCTTTTCGGCGCTCTGCTGGCGCTCTGCCTGTTGTGGGCCGCACCGTCTGCGGCGGCGCAGCAGACCGGCACCCCTCCTGCCAAGGCCTCGGCCGACAAGTCCTCCGCGACCGACAGCGCCGCACCGAAATCCCCCCCACCCAATGTCGGCACCGCCGACCTGGACGAGGTACGCACCCTGGCCGAAGGCGGCGCCGCCTCGTTGGCACTGCGTCTGCTCGATCGCGCTCAGCCTGCGGCCAAGACCGATTCCGCGGGCTGGATGCAGTGGGAGCGCGAACGCGTCCAGGTCTATGCCGCCACGAAGGACTGGGCGGCGATGATCAAGCGTCTCGATAACCTGCCACCGGGGCTGCCCGCCGAGTTCGTGCGCTGGGCCCGGACCCAGCAGGCCCAGGCTTACCTCGCCGAGGGCAACGCCCCGGCGGCGCGGCGCGTACTGCGCCGTCTCATTTGGACGGGGGACAAGCCCGAGGCCAAGTGGCTGGCGCAGTGGCGTCACCTGATCATTCGCACCTATCTGGAACAGGGACGCAGCCAGGACGCCTATACGGCGCTGCTGCGCTATCAGCAGGATTACGGCGAGGCCACGCTGGCCGACGTCATGCTGCGCGCCCGTATCCTGCTCGGCCTGGGACGCCCCGGTGATGCGGCGCGCCTGCTCCGCTCGCACGCCAAGACGCCGGAAGGGGCCATGCTCTATCGCCTGGCGCGCCTGCGCAGCGGGGCGGTGACCGCGCACGATGCCCTGCGCGGCGCGTTGCATCAGGCGCGCGCCGCGCAGAAAAAGCGCGCCGAAGAAAAGGGAAAAAAGGCTCGCAAGGGCCATTCGCCGTCCGATGGGCAAGACGATGGGGCGGGCCAGGACCCCTCGGCCCTTGCCGCCCAGCAATGGGCCGTCGTGGCCGAGGCCGCGCACCAGGCCGGCGACCGCGCCACGCGCGCCTACGCCCTCGAGCAGGTCATCAGCGCCAGCCGCGATCGACCCCTCCCGGCGGGCTTGTTCTCCTTCAACGGCGACAGCCTGTGGGATGCCTACACGGACTACGCGGTGCACCTGGGCAACCGCGCGCATTTTTTGATCGGCGATGACGACCGCTGGTTCGCGGCGGCGGAGAAGGCGCAGAAGGAGACGCCGGTGCGCGCCCGTTCCCTGTACGCCCTGCTGATGCTCCACGGCCAGGATTCCGCCAGCCGCGTTCGGGCCGCCAGGGCCTATGTATCCACGCTCAAACCCGATGCGGGCGACGACGCGCTGCTCACGAGTCTGTTTCTGCATTCGCCGCGGCATTTCCCGAAGGTTGGCCAGGTGCCCCTGCCGGTGCGCTACGCCCTGGTCGATATCGGTTTGAAGCACTCGGACATCGAGCTCGCCTCGCGCGTGATGGCGACGATCAACCGCCCGCCCAAGGGGACCGACGCCTTCATGTGGCAGCTGCGCCGGGCCCGGATCTTCGTCTACGGCGGCCGGCCCGGACGCGGCGCGGCGGTTTTGCGCACGCTCCTGAAGCGGCCCACGCCGACCGATCCGCAAGGCACGGAGAGTCTGGACAAGGAGCAGATCGAGCACCTGCTCCAGGTGATCTTCGACCTGCAGACCCTGGGCGAAAACGATACCGCCATCGACCTGTTCAAGATGGCGCTGCAGCGCAGCGACGATATCCGGCTCAGCCGCGAGATACTGTATTGGATGGGCGACTCGCGCAAGGCGCAGAAACGCTACGTCGACGCCGCCCGCCTGTATCTCAAGTCGGCCATGTACGGCGATCCCCAGGCCATGGACCCCTGGGCGCAGACCGCCCGCTACCAGGCGGCCGGCGCCCTGGCCAAGGCCGGACTGCGCCATGATGCCCGCGACCTGTACCGCCAGCTGCTGGCGGTCACCACCGACCCGGCCCGCCGGGCCGTTTTGAGGCACGACATGCAGCAGTTGTGGCTTGGCCACTAAAGGCCCCCATCCTTCGGCGGCCCTTTCCCCGTCGGCTGCGCCGCGCTACTCTCCACGCATGTCCGCATGTCCGCATGTCCGCATCGCCGAGGCCGAGCACGTCGGCCCAAAGCCCCTACGACCTGTTGGTCGATTCGCCCGTTGGCCTGTTGGGCCTGCGGGTGACGGCGGGCTGCTTGAGCGCGGTCGACTTCCTGTATACCGGCCCCGCTGCCGCCCGAACGCCGGCCGATCCCGTCGCGCTGCGGGCCGCTCGCCAGCTGCGGGCGTATTTCGCGCAGCCGCGCTCCGGATTCACCCTGCCGCTGGCGCTGTCCGGGACGGCCTTCCAGCGCCGCGTCTGGCAGGCCCTGCAGGGGATCGGCTCCGGGCAGACGATGACCTATGGCGAGCTGGCACGGCGCCTCGGGACCAGCGCCCGGGCCGTGGGCGGCGCCTGCCGCGCCAATCCCGTGCCGATCGTGGTGCCCTGTCACCGCGTGGTCGCCAGCGACGGGCTGGGCGGCTTCGGCGGAGCCTTGGACGGGCCGGGACTGGGGATCAAACACTGGTTGTTGGCGCATGAGCGATAGGGCGGAAGCGGCGCCCGGGGCGGAATCGGAGGTCGCATTGGTCGAGCGCTTTCTCGATGCGCTCTGGATGGAACGGGGGCTCAGCGAGAACACCCTGAGCGCATATCGCGCGGACCTGCTGGCCACGGTCCGCTGGCTGGCCCAGACCCGTGCGCGTGGTCTGGCCGCGGTGCAGGCCGAGGACCTGATGGACCTGTTGGCCGCCCGTGCCGCCAGCGGCAACAGCCCCCGCAGTGCCGCGCGGCTGCTGTCCACGCTGCGCCGTTTCTACGCCTATCTGCGCCGCGAGGGCCTCATAGGCGAGGACCCCACGGCGCGTCTCGATGCCCCCAAGCTGGGCCGGCCGCTGCCCAAGGCGCTCACCGAGGGCGAGGTGGAGGCCCTGCTCGCGGCGCCGGACACGGACGATCCGGTCGGCCTGCGCGACCGCGCCATGCTCGAGGTGCTCTACGCCACGGGCCTGCGCGTCTCGGAGTTGGTTGGACTGACGCCGGCCCAGGTCAACCTGCGCCAGGCCGTGGTTCGGGTGGTGGGCAAGGGCAGCAAGGAGCGCCTCGTCCCCCTGGGTGAAGAGGCCGTCGGGTGGCTCGAACGCTATCTGAGGGAGGGGCGTGCAGCCCTGCTGGGCGGTGTCGCCTGCGACGCGTTGTTCCCGTCACGCCGGCGGCGGGCGATGACCCGCCAGACTTTCTGGCACACGGTCAAGCGTCATGCCCTGACCGCGGGGATCCGCAAGTCACTCTCGCCGCATACGCTGCGGCACTCGTTCGCAACCCACTTGCTGAACCACGGAGCCGACTTGAGGGTGGTACAAATGCTGCTCGGACACAGTGATTTGTCCACCACGCAGATATATACTTATATAGCCAAGGTGCGTCTGAAGGGACTGCACGCCCGCCATCACCCTCGCGGATGATCCGTCGGGGGGCTATCGGTCGAACCGGGGGACCGGGGCCGATACGCGAACGGGACGCGATAACAATATGCAAAAAAAGATTAGCGTCGACGAGCTGCAGATCGGCATGTATGTTTCCGCCCTGGATTGTCCATGGGAGGAGACCTCTTTCCTGTTTCAGGGCTTTCCCATCAATCACCCGGGGGAGCTCGAAGAGCTGCGTCGTCTGTGCAAACACGTATTCATCGAAACCGAGCGCATGCCCGAGGTACGCGAGGGCCTGCAGACGCTGCGGCCCGTTCCCAAGTCCAAGGCCCGGGTGGGTATCTCCAGCCCCACACCCCGTGGCCCTAAGAAGAAGGACGACGAGGGGCACGACCAGACCCGCTTCGTGGCCGAGCTGGAACAGGCCCGGGGCATTTTCGACGATGCAAAGAACTATATCGACTCGGCCCTGGAGGACGTGCGGCTGGGGCGCAGCGTGGACACGGCGTCGGCTCGGCGCAAGGTCTCCGAGATGGTGAGCAGCGTCATGCGCAATGCCAGCGCCCTGATGCTGATGACCAACCTCAAGAATCGCGACGAATATACCTCCATTCACTGCGTGAACGTGTCCATCCTCTCGGTGGCATTCGGGCGCTATCTCGGGCTCGGTGCCGATGAGCTGGCCGATCTCGGGCTGGGAGCGCTATTGCACGATATTGGAAAGATGCGCGTGCCGCTGGAGATATTGAACAAGCCCGGGCGGCTCTCGGCCGAGGAGTTCGAGACCATCAAGAAGCACGTCATCCACGGCTACAAGATGCTGGACAAGGTCGATGGGCTGCCGCCGCGTGCACTGGATATCGTGCTTTCGCACCACGAACGCATCGACGGCAGCGGTTATCCGCGCGGTCTCAGCGGTGAGGGAATCAGTCAGTTCGCGATGATGGTCGCGCTCGTCGACGTCTACGACGCGGTCACCAGCGACCGTGTCTACCACTCGGCCATCTCGCCGCACGACGCGCTCAGCATGATGTACGACCACACGCCGGTCACCTTCGAGAAGGGGCTGTTCGAGCAGTTCATCAAGTGCCTGGGGATCTTCCCAATCGGCAGTCTGGTGGAGCTCAGCAGCGGTCAGGTTGGGATGGTGATGACGGTCAATCGCAAGCGCCATCTCAAGCCTATCGTGATGCTGCTGCTCGCCCCCGACAAGCGCCCTTATCGGGTACGCAAGATGGTCAACCTCGCGCTCCAGGGTGAAGGCGAGGAGCTGTACATCAAGCGCATACTGGAATCGTCGGCCTACGAAATCAACGTGCGCGAGATCCTCAAGAACGAGGCCTTCGCCTGACTACCATGGTCCGGCGCCGGGCCGGGCGATTGCCCGCTCAACCCGGCTCAGCTCAATACAGCGCCGCCGACATCCGACCCCGATAGCGGTTGACCAACTCGCCCTTGCCTCCCAGCAGTTCGAATACCTTCAGCAGGCCTTTGCGGCCGGCATCGTCGCCGTAGGCGCGGTCGCGGCGCAGGATCTCCAGCAGCTGGTCCATGGCCGCCTCGTAGTCGCCGCCGAGGACGCGGCGGGCGGCGAGCTGGTAGCGGGCTTCGCTGTTGTCGGGGTCGGCTTCGACGGCCGCCTCCAGTGTTTCCTGGGGTGGGGCGCTTCGGGCGACGGTCGCGAAATCCAGGCGCGCCTGCAGGTTGACGACGGTCGGCTTGGTTGCCACGTCGGCCGGCAGCGCCCTGAGGGTGGCGGCGGCGCCGTCGTAGTCGCCGGCCTGGGTCTGCGCTTCGGCCAGGGCAAGGCGCGTGCGGTAGTTCTCTGGGTCGCTGTCGGCGGCGGCAGCGAGGGCGGACAGGCCGGCCTCGACCTCGCCGCGTTCGATTTGGGCCAGCGCATCCGCAGCGAGCTTATCCGAGGTCCGCTCGACGTAGCGATCGAGTACGTCGCGAATCTGTGCCTCGGGAAGCGCACCGAGAAATTCGTCCACGACCTCGCCGAGACGGATCACCTTCACCGTGGGAACGCTGCGCACACCGAATTGTGTGGCCAGCTCGGGCTGCTCGTCGATGTTGACCTTGGCCAGGCGAAACGCGCCCGCGTACTCCTCGGCCAGGCGCATCAGCAGCGGCATCAGTGTCTGGCAAGGGCCGCACCACGGTGCCCAGAAGTCGACCACCACCGGCACACTCTCCGAGGCCTCGATGACGTCGGCCGAGAAGTTTTCCCGAGTGATGTCCACGCTGTGTGCCGATTCCGCGGTATTGCCCATGTACTTAAGCTCCCGTGTGTAACGCTGGTTTGCCCGTGCGGTCACGTGCCGGCGTCGACCGGCGACCGACCCGGCCTTCGGTAGGCTGGGGGCGGGCAGGGGTAAATTCAAGCTTGCGCCGGGGCGTTCGGGACCTGTCTGCGGTCCGACGCGTGTAGGATATTTCCGACAATCCATGTAGGCGTTCGTCGACACTTTCTGTCGCCCCGGGGCTGGCAGCCGCTGCGGTCGCTTGTGTAAGCCATTGGCACCGTGGAGGAAAACCCACAGCCCCGGAGGGATGACAGTGGTTCCCGGGCCGGACAGGCCCGCTGGGAGGGCTTGTCGGGACGCCACGGTTTGCTAGGCTTGAGGCTCAGCATCCTGTTCTTTCGTACACGGACGTTTTCTTCAGGGACGACAAGGACGACTGCCATACGGAGCGGTGGCATGGGCCTCGCGGCCTGCTCAAGGACGACCAGTTTTGTGTTATCCAATAAGGCGCTAGGGAAGCGCGACGAGGGAGCGCTTCTGGACGGCTGTAATGTGATTCACGGACGAGCACGCGGGCCGGATTGCCCGCAGGACCTTGAAACGGGGCGGCCTCATGGCCGCCCTTTCTTTATCTGGCGTTCTCGACGCGGCGACCTCAGCGCTCCAGATATTGGAGCTTGTCCGGCACGCCGTCCCATTCCTCGGCGTCCGGCGGTGCATCCTTCTTCTCCATGATGACCGGCCATTCCCTGGCGAGCTCGGCGTTGAGCTCCGTGAAATTCTCCATGCCTTCGGGCACGTCGTCTTCGGCGAAGATCGCCTCGGCAGGGCATTCGGGTTCGCACAGGGTGCAATCGATGCACTCGTCCGGGTCGATGACCAGAAAGTTCGGACCTTCGTGGAAGCAGTCGACGGGACAGACCTCCACGCAGTCGGTGTACTTGCACTTGATGCAGTTGTCGGTGACGACGTATGTC